>Ga0114995_10001739_pt1 | contig 15272 bp, 9 predicted proteins | sample ArcticOcean_MG_C_11_FD_87038 | JGI IMG/M metagenome (GOLD analysis project Ga0114995, IMG submission 87038) | Marine microbial communities from western Arctic Ocean - ArcticOcean_MG_CB2_154 | ecosystem: Environmental > Aquatic > Marine > Oceanic | place: Arctic Ocean: Canada Basin | collected... | reverse complement strand
TTCTTTATACTGAATAATTCGTTGCTGGTGTTCATTTGTAATGTAAGTTAATAACTCAAATTCTTTTTCACCATTCATTAATATATTATATAAATCATACTCATTTAAAAAATTATTAAAATTTCTTGTAACCTCATTTATATCATATGTAATAAAATTAAGTCTTAAATTTAAATTAAATACTTCGCTTAAATTTGTCCCACACTTAAAAAAATTTATTTGAATAATTTCAATGTAATTATTTATAAATTTTAAAGCAAATTTTATTTTATTATATTGGTTATTATTTATTTTTAAAATAAAATTTAATTCTAATTTAAAAATATCCGTCTGAATTTCTTGTATTTTTTTATCATCATAATCATTTTTTATTAATTTTTTAAATAATATACAGGTCTTATTTAAATTTAATATTGAACGTGTATCACATTTATCAAAAATTTCATATAATATTTCTGTTGGAAAGTATATAAAATTAATTTCAGTTGTATTGTCGTTGATTTGTCCATCTGTTATCATAGCGTGTTTTCTTGTTAGTGACATAGTTTGTTTAAATTGTTATAGTTTAAATTGTTATAGTTTAAATGAATATTTCAAATTTTATTAATTTGTTAAAAATAACTTATTTAAAATATTATCACTAACCTAATATGATAACTAAAATGAACCGTGAATGTTTATCTAAATATTTTGAACCTTATTTTAATGAAACGCAAATTGGTATTGATGAAGCCGGAAGAGGTTCATTATTAGGACCTGTTTTTGTAGGTGCAGTTATTTGGAATAATGATATAGAACATCCAAATATTAATTATATAAAAGATTCCAAAAAATTAAGTAAAAAGAAAAGAAATGAAATGCGGACATTTATTGAAAATAATGCTCTTGCTTGGAGCGTTGCTTCATGTGATAATACTATAATTGATGATATTAATATTTTAAATGCAACTTACAAAGCAATGCATGATGCCTTAGAAAAAGTATATATTAATAATAAATTTAATAGAATATTAGTAGATGGGAATGGTTTTTTACCATTTATTATTAATAATGAAACTATAAATCATAATTGTATAATTAAAGGGGATAATAAATATTTACAGATTGCAGCAGCAAGTATTTTAGCAAAAACACATCATGATGAATATATAGAGCAATTATGTAATGATAATGAAAATCTTAAACAATATGGTTTAATGACTAATTTTGGATATGGAACTAAACAGCATAGAGAGGCTATTTCTAAATATGGTATAACAGAATATCATAGAAAAAGTTTTAAAATAAAATCATTATCATAATCATATAATTATTTTTTATTAAAATTTATTTAAAACATAATATAACTAATTATAATTATAATTATTAATATTTTAATAAATGTGTGGTATTTTTGCATATATTTCTAAAAACCCACAAACTCAAATAGACAATTATGATGGAACTTATTCGAATTTTAAATTATTAAAAAATAGAGGTCCTGATGATTCGCAATTTTTAATTATTAAAAATGTTGGATTAGGATTTCATAGATTACGTATTAATGATTTATCTAATGCTGGAAATCAACCAATGGAATATAATGGATACTATTTAATTTGTAATGGTGAAATTTTTAATCATGAAGAATTAATAAATAAATTTAATTTTAAAATGTCATCAACTTCTGACTGTGAAGTTATTTTACATTTATATAATTTTCTAATTAATGATAATAGTGAATTAGATAAATCAACAATTATAGATAAATTATGTAATCTTTTAAATGGTGAATTTTCATTTATATTATTTGATTCTAAATTAGATATAACATTTGTTGCAAGAGACCCTTATGGTGTCCGACCATTATTTATAAATAAAAGTAATAATAAAACTAATAAATACTTATCAAATGAATCTTTTTATTTTGCATCAGAAATAAAAGGAATGAATAATATAGTGGATAGTATAAAACAATTTCCACCAGGTTCTTTTATGATAATTTATAATAAAATTAAAATGAATGGTATTAATATTAATAGTAATAAATTTATTACTATTACAAAAAAATATCATAATATTATTTTAAATAAAAATATTAATGAAGATTTATTATCATATAATTTGAATAAAATATTTAGAGAAGCAGTTTACAAAAGAATGATGTCTGACCAAGAAATTTGTTCTTTATTATCTGGTGGGTTAGATAGTAGTTTAGTTGCTTCTATTGTATCTGAAAAATTAGGACCAAATAAATTAAAAACATTTGCTATTGGTCTTAAAGGTAGTCCTGATTTAAAATTTGCACAGATTGTTGCTGACCATATTAAAAGTGTTCATCATTCTATTGAATTAACTGAAAAAGAATTTCTAGGTTCTATTGAAGAAGTTATAGTTGCGATTGAAAGTTATGATACAACTACAGTTAGAGCAAGTGTTGGTAATTATTTAGTGTCAAAATATATTAAAGAAAATACAGATTGTAAAGTAATTTTTAATGGAGATTATGCTGATGAAGTATGTGGAGGATATAAATATTTTAAGAAGGCACCAAGTGAAGAAGATTTTCATAATGAATGTATTAGATTAGTAGATAATATTCATTATTTTGATTGTTTAAGGAGTGATAGAAGTATATCAAATAATGGTTTAGAAGCGCGTGTTCCATTTGCTGATAAGGATTTTGTTAATTATTATTTAAGTATAGATACTAAATTAAGAATGAGTAATGATAAAATTGAAAAATATATGTTAAGGTCAGCATTTGAAAATGACAATTTATTACCAAATAAAGTTTTGTGGAGATGTAAAGAGGCATTTTCTGATGGAGTGACATCAGAAACACGTTCTTGGCATAAAATTATACAAGAATATGTAGATACACAAATTAGTGATGAATATTTTGAAGAAAATAAAGATAAATATACACATAATACTCCAGTTCTTAAAGAGAGTTTTTATTATAGAGAAATTTTTGAGAAACATTATGGTGGATTTAGTAATGTTATTCCATATTTCTGGATGCCTAAATGGTGCGAAGAAACGAATGACCCAAGTGCTAGGGAAATTTAATAAAAAATTTACTTCAACTTATTTTTCTTTATGTATTATAAATTTAAAATGAATTTAAATTAATTAAATTATAATATATAAATATTAATTAATAATGGATGAAAATCTATCATTAAGTAATGAATCTGATAATATAGAAGAGGGTTATGTCAATTTAGATAGCGCTGATGAAGTTAGTTTAGATAGTGGTGAAGAATCTAATATGGAAGGTGGTGGAGTTGATAGTGATATTAATTCTAGTTTAAATGATGTATATAGTGATATTGAAAGTAGAGATGAAAGTTATGATGAAAATGGTAGTGATGATGAAAGTGGGTATGAATCTAATATGGAGGGTGGTGTTAGATTAGGTTTAGGTTCTAGATTAACAGAAGATAATATTAAGAAAACACAAAACGATGTTAGAAAAGCTGAACTAAGGAAAACTAATGCAAATATAGTAACAACAAATAAAGAAAAAGCAAAAGAAAAAGCAAATAATACAAGAAAACAAATGGAGAAGGTGGATACAAAAATGACAAAAAAAGAAATTAAAGATGCAAATAAAGACATTAAAGCTGCAGATAAAGACATTAAAGCTGCAGATAAAGAACTTAAAAAAGCTGTAAAAGTTGAAAATAAAGCTATAAAAGAGGCAGAAATAACAGAAAGAACAAAAAACGCATATACCAAACATAAGGATGATCGTTTTTTTGGAAAACGGCGGGCTGAATTCGCTAGTACTAAAGGACGTCGTGGTAAAATTGCTAGGAATTATGCAACTAAGAAAACTCTAGCAGGGGTTAGAAAAACTGGAAGATCAACTTTGAAAGGGACTAAAGCTGTTGGTAGAAAAACTCTACAAACAATTGGAAAAGCTAGTAAAGTATCTGGAAATGCTAGAATTTTAGCTGGTAAAGCTGGATTTACATTATTAAAAAAATATGTAATATGGTTTTTATTAAATATAGTAAAAATAATTCAAATCATCATTGTAATTACAATAATTATTGCTGTATTTAAACAATTAAAAAAAATAATAAAAGAATATCCAAGATTTAGGGGTATTAATGGATATTTAGATATTGCAGGAAAATTTGATAAAAGCACAGGTTTAGATACAGAAATGGGGAAAATTATATCGAAATCATTTACCGATTATATTTTTACACAACATAATTTTAAAAAACTATATTCATCTGATCCTAATTATAATTATATTGAACAACATTTATTTACAGAGTATAATAATACAAATACTAATTTACATAATTTACTTTGTAGATTTATAAAATATAAAGACGAAATTTTAAAAACGAAAAACTTTGTAGAAATCTATTTTAAAGATATTATTACAATGCCGACACCATTAGATACAACAGGTTTAGAACAAAAAATGAAAAATGAACCTGGTTCTGATTCTCAAACGTGTTCAGGTGATTCATCTGAATCATTATCTTGTGGATTTACTGGTTTATTAAAGTCAGATTCAGTTAAAATTACTATAAATTCTAAATTAGATATTGATCCAACTGTTAATTTATTTATAAATGACTTGCAAATATATGAATCCATACCAAAAAGTTCTTCAATTGAAATGACACCTATTGATATTGATACACATAAAAATATTGTAATTAATGATATACAAAATATTAATGAAGCACAAATAGATGAATTTAGATATGAATATATCTATAAAATATTTAGTGACATTTTAACTACAATTGATAATAAAGATAACGCAACTATTTATAACAATTTATTTTATAGAAATGTTTTATATGCTATTATTTTAAAATATAGCACCTCAATAACAAATGATGATAATAATGGCCAACTACAACTACTTGAAAAAAATAATTTACTTGCATATATTAATCCAAATATTAAATATAAAATTAATGAACCGATTTATGAACTTTATGGTAAATATTTAAATCTCCCAAATGCTTCAAATGGAATAATAACTTTTAAAGAGAAGTTTAATACTGAACCAATAGATCCTAATATAAAAAATATTCTTGATAATGTTAAATATGTAACTACAATTCCTAAAACTAAAATATCAATAGATAGAATTTTACGAAATGATATAAATTTTTATAAAAATACTTTTATAAATCAAGATATTTTTAAAAATGATTTTGTTAACATCTGGAATATTTTAGATACTTTTGTTTTAGAATATAATAGTAATGAACTTAAAATAAAAACAGCGAGTGAAAGTTGGAAAAGTTGTTATAATAATTATAAAAATGAGTTGAACAAAACAAGAGGTGCTAAATACGATACTGGTAATAAAAAATTAAATATAATATATGGATTTAATAATAATGGTAATAAAAAAACAATTATTAATAAATTTGATATTATAAATTATGATATTAAAACAAAATATGTTATTGAAATATTTAATATTTTAATAATAATTGAAAATTTTATAAATAACTACGATGCCTTTGAAAATGATACACTTTATGAAAGTTTATTAGAATATCTTTGGTCATTTGAATATTTAACTACATTAAAAATTTATAATACAGCCCAAAACAAATATATATTTTTATTATCACCTGAAATTAAAAAAAATATTTTGACCGATTATCATAAAATATTAAAATTATCATTATATTTTAGAGATAGAGATATTATAAATACTGTATGTTTTATAAATATTAAATTAAGACAAAGATATCCAAATAATATTGATATAAATGAAATTCGAATAAAATTATTAGATTTATCAAGTTATTATTTATCCTTTATGGAAATAAAGTTATTTGAAAATTTTATTAATGATTTAAAAGAATTTAAAGAACAAAGAACTGCATTTGAAATTTATCCTGATTATATAGCACCGAAAACAGCAGAATTAACAAAAATTATATTAGATATTTATAAGGGTGATTTTACACCAGTTAATATAAATGGAATAAATAAAATTCCATATAAACTAATAAGAAATTATCTTGATAATGATTGTAATTTTTTATTTGGTGACTATGCAAATAAACTAGTAAAGGGTTGTCCAAAAGATACATTTGTTGTAAAAAAAAGAAAGAAAGATGTAATAGAGGGGTTTAGTTTTAGTGGAATATTGAGTCCATTATTAGATATTTTAAAAGATGCTGCAAAATCCATTGTAAAACTATCCCCTTTTTCTGAAATATATCTTATTTGTAAATTTTTTTTATCAATTATAACCAGTGCACCACCTAATCTTATAGAATTAGTTTTAGCCATATTTAGTTTAATTATAACTTGTAGTGCAAAAATAATTAAAGTTGTCCTTTTTTCAACTGAAGAATACGGGATAGCTTCAAGTATGTTATGGCCATTTTCAAGTCTTATAATAATGATAATAATATTTTTAAAATCTTTTATTTTACTACTAATATTGATTATTTTAATCATATTAGGAGGTATTATTATTATATTAGATAGTGTTTTCGAAAAATTAAGTAGTTCTAGAAATGAAAAAAATCAAATGAAATATAAAAATATTGTTTCTAAATTTATTTATAAAAACTTTTTATCTTGTGAAAATTCACCACATTCATGGTATAAAAATAGTAGATATGATCTTGAAAATAAAAGTTCAAGAGGGTTTTTTTGTAAAAAACCATGTAGAAGTAATTATAGACTATCCGAAGATGGAGATTTTTGTGAAAAAGCACCTACAAATGTCCCGTATTATTGTCCACAACCATTATTATTTAGATATTTTAGAAATGAAAAAATAACAGGGAAAAATTATATTGAAGATTTTATTTCAGAAAATTATCCATTATTACTTATTAAAGATAATATTTCACAAATTAATTTTATTAATAATTTTAAGAAAAATAAAAAAGAATATTATGAAAGTTGTCAAAATATCAATGACGATGAAAAAAAAAACTATAATATAATTGGGAAAAATATATGTGCTTATGGTATTTCCAATAATGTTGAAAATGGAGAATATAAAGACATTAAAAAAAATATAAATGCCATTTGTAAACAAACATATTGTGAAAATGGTAATTATGAAAATTTTTGTTATAAGTATGAAGATGAAAAATTTTCACCAGAAAATATTATAAAGGATAATAATAAATTTACAAAATATTTAAAAATATTAATTATTGGAATTATATTATATTCCATATGTATTTATATTGTTAAATTATTTAATATAATTGCTCAAAAAAAACAAATTAGCAATCCTTTCAATAGAATTTTGAATAGATTTAAAAAAAATTAATTAAAATTGATTAAACCAAACTATTTGAATATATCGATATAATTTTTAATATTAAGTTAAAATTATTGTTTCATACTTGTATCATTGGAAGAGATTGATTGAGACAATTCGGTTTCATTATATTTTTGGTCTTGTTGTCTAAAGTTACTCCTATAGATAACATTGTCGCACATTAAAGGACCTCCCAATACCCCAGTGATATTTACACCTTGAAGACCATTGGTTCCAGTCTCAATATCCAATGAAATATATTCTCCTTTTGACAATGTCCTGAAATTAGAGTTTTTTGGTTTCAATCCAGAATGATGAATAAAAATATCTGTTCCCTTATTATCTCCTTCACTTACAATTGTAACAAACCCATATCCAATTTTACTATTAAACCATTTGCAATTACCAATGAATTTACCATAATTGGATGTTTGTTCAAATGTATCCATTTTAAACCTTTGTATAAATTATTATGTTAAAACTTTTAAATAATTTTGTCTTTCTTATTTAAAATATGAATAATCTAATAATATTTATTATTATTCTAATTATAATAATTTATATAAATTATTATAGTAAATTTAACAAAAAATTTGAAATTATCCAATTAACCTCTGATAAATTAAATCAAGATATATTACATGAAAAATTACCAATATTATTAGAAGATATTATTAGCAGTCCTACTGATTTTATGAATGTTTTATTAGCATACGAATATTTATTTAAAAAAAAATTGGATTATACTAAAAATAAATTTAGTAATAAAGTTAATCAAAATTTAGCACATCATCTTGTAATATATAACTCAAATACAAATAATATACCAGTATATATATCACATCCAAAATTTGCAAATAAATTTAAGTTAAATAAAAATAATTCATATTATTATAGAATTTCTGACTACATTGTAGATAATGAAAACGATATTAATGATACACAATTTGTAAAAATTAATTTAAAACCAAAACAATTATTAATCTTACCATCTTACTGGTTATTTTATTTAAATGAAAATACCCAATTATATTTTCTTTATGGCTTTTTTAATCTATTAGTTTCATTATCAAAAATATGTTTTTAATTTTTTAACATTGGTATCTTAATATTAGGTTGTTGTAAAATTTTAAATAAAAAACTTTTTAATGTTTTATTATCAATTGAAGTTCTTTTAATACTTTCATCCTCTAATTTCGTTTTTACTAATAAATAGAGATATTTTGGATTCATAGTATTTATATTTTCATCATTATATTTTAATTTAAATATGGGTTTATCTTTATTATATAATCTAATATATGTAATATATTGCCAAATATATCTTTTATTTATAGTATCAATATATTTTGTTTTAATATTACCATTTTTGGTAAATTTCTTATTAATTTTCATAAATTTAATAGGACAATCTGATTTCATACAATCACTTCTTTTTGTCAAAGGTTTAAACTCCTTGCCAAATATTTTGGTATCATTAAAGTCTAATTTTTCTAAAAATTTATTAAATTGATCTATAGTTAATATTTTTTTTTGTGGACGTTGAGGTTTAGATTGAGGTTTAGATTGAGGTTTAGATTGAGGTTTAGATTGAGATTGAGGTTGAGGTTTAGATTGAGGTTGAGGTTTAGATTGAGATTGAGGTTTAGATTGAGATTGAGGTTTAGATTGAGATTGAGGTTTAGATTGAGATTGAGGTTTAGATTGAGATTGAGGTTTAGATTGAGATTTAGATTGAGGTTGGATTAATATAGTTTTTGTATTTGGAGGAAATGGTTGCGGAACCTCTAATAATTTAGATAATGGTAAACCAGGTAATGAATATGGAGTAGGCATTATTGGTGTAGGCTGTGGGATAGGCTGTGGGATAGGCTGTAGGATAGGCTGTGGGATAGGTTGTAGGATAGGCTGTGGGATAGGTTGTAGGATAGGCTGTGGGATAGGTTGTGGAACCTGAATTTTTATAATTGTTTGTGATTTTTTATTGTAACTCGGAATATTTTCTTGTCTCTTAATTTGTTGTTGTTTAACTTGTTGTTGTTTAACTTGTTGTTGTTTAACTTGCTGCTGTTTCACATTCTGTTGTTGCACTTGTTTCACTTGTTTAACTTGTTGTTGCACTTGTTTCACTTGTTTAACTTGTTGTTGTTTAACTTGTTGTTGTTTAACTTGTTGTTGTTTAACTTGTTGTTGTTTAACTTGTTGTTGTTTAACTTGTTGAACTTGTTTAACTTGTTGTTGATTTTGTTTAACTTGTTGTTGATTAACTTGTTGTTGTTTAACTTGTTGTTGTTTAACTTGTTTAACTTGTTGTTGATTAACTTGTTGTTGATTTTGTTTAACTTGTTGTTGATTAACTTGTTTAACTTGTTGTTGATTAACTTGTTGTTGTTTAACTTGTTGTTGTTTAACTTGTTGTTTAACTTGTTGAACTTGTTTAACTTGTTGTTGTTTAACTTGTTGTTTAACTTGTTGTTGATTCGCTTGTTGTTGTTTAACTTGTTGTTGTTTAACTTGTTGTTTAACTTGTTGAACTTGTTTAACTTGTTGTTGTTTTCTTGTTTGTTGTAGTTGTTGTTGATTCACTTGTTGTTGATTCACTTGTTGTTGATTCACTTGTTGTTGATTAGCTTGTTGTTGATTCGCTTGTTGTTGATTCGCTTGTTGTTGTAGTTGTTGTTGTAGTTGTTGTTGTTGTTGTTGTTGTCGTTGTAGTTGCTGTTGCTGCTTAAGTAAAACATTATTTTTAGTTTTATTCATTATGGTTTGATTATTAACAATTTTTTTTTGTAAATTTTTAATAGATATATTTAAATTTTGTTTTTGTTTATTATCTTGTATTATTTGATTTTGTTGTATCTGCTTTAGCGGCATAACCTGGTTTACCTGTTGTAGTTGTTGTATATTGTAGTTGTTACTGTTGCTGCTATTCCTGTTGTTTATGTTATTGCTGCTAGTGTTGTTGCTGCTATTCCTGTTGTTTGTGTTGTTGCTGCTATTTCGGTTGTTTGTGTTGTTGCTGCTATTCCTGTTGTTTGTGTTGTTGCTGCTATTTCTGTTGTTGGTGCTGTTGCTGCTATTTCTGTTGTTTGTGTTGTTGCTGCTATTCCTGTTGTTTGTGTTGTTGCTGCTATTTCTGTTGTTGGTGCTGTTGCTGCTATTTCTGTTGTTTGTGTTGTTGCTGCTATTTCTGTTGTTTGCGTTGTTGTTGGTGTTGTTGTTGTTACTGTTGCTACTATTCCTGTTGTTGTTGCTACTATTCCTGTTGTTTGCGTTGTTGATGTTGTTGTTGGTGGTAGTGGTGTGGGACGGTGGTGGTGGTGGTAGTAGTAGCGGTGATTGTGGTGGTGATGATGGTGGTGATGATGGTGGTGGTAGTGGTGGTGGTTTTTGTTGTAAATTATTTGGGTTAGATAGATCGTTCGCTTTTTTAATCAATGTATCAAATATATTTGCATATTCTTTTTTTGATTCATTGTCTAAAGATTCTAAGAATCTTTCTTTTGTATCATTTTTATTTAATTTAGATAAATCACCATCATCTATTATATATAGTAGCATCACATCTATCATAACATTTTTCCGGTCATCATTATTTCCAATATTATTTAATATATTTTTTATTTTATCATTATTAATTTTATTATTAATTTTATATTTGTTTGGGATATCTAAAAATTTTCGTATAATATCTATCCCTTCTCCAGGAAGTGTTTCATTATTTTGTCTTAAAATAAAAAATCTTAATGCTAGTATTACATCTGCTTTATCTACATTTTTGGATTTTATATAATCTTCTATTAATTTTTTTCCTGCTATTATATCTTCATTAGTATTTGATAAATTTTTTAATTTATTATATAAATCTTCAATATTCGATGGTGTCGCTTCGGTGATTTTCATATTTTTAATTTGTTGTTGTAATTGGTTATTTAAATTTTGGTTGACGTTAGTGGGGGGTGGTTTTTTAAGTTGAATAATGCTTTCTACTGTATTTATTATTACCTGTAATTCTTGAGTCGGATCTTTTTTTAATAAGCCACGACCAAGATTATTAGCTGTTAATTTAAGATTTTTATAATTATTTCTATTTTCCTTTAATTGATTTAATTTTTCTTCAAGTTCTTCTTTATTCATTTGGTCAAGTTTTTTTTTTTTTGAATTCGTAATTACTTTTGATCTGTTTGATCTGTTTCTATTTAACCTTGACATTATATCTTTCATCCCCCCACCTACTGCACCTTCTTCATAAAAGGTATCACTAAACATATTTCCATTCTTATTTGAAATATATAATGTTGCCATAATTTAATATATTAAAACATTTTATTAACTTCTTAATAATTTTTAATAATATCTACATTATTTCTTACTGATGCATTAAATATTTTTTCATTACAATCCAATTCAATAGGTTTATTTGAATTATTCATCATATTATATTTATTTTTTTCCATTTTATGATGTTTATGTTTGATTTCTTTTTTATCAAAATCAAACATATTGTATAAATATCCCATCTTTGAATCTATTTCACTTTCATCTGATTTTTCATTATGACACCCAGTATCATCTTTACTTGATTTCCTTTCATCTTTATTTTTTTTATTCATTTCTTTCTTTGCTTTTGCTTCAACTTCTCCATTCATCTTATTTTTACCAATTCCATAATATTCCATAAGTTGAGAATATATATTATTCACATTATCAATATCAATTATTGTATTTTTACTTTTAATTGAATATGTCTTATTTGTTAATATCATCTCAAATAAAATAAATAAAATTGAAGTTCGTTGTATTATATTACATTTTTTCAATTTCCAATTAAATATTTCATAACAAATATCAAAGGTATTATCTAATTTTGGATTGTTTACATAATTTTTATAAATTTTAAATAATTCAAATAGTAGTATTATTAAATGGTCTTTAAATATTTCATTAATTGTTTCAATATTTTTTATTAATTTAACTCTTTTAAATTTATTAATAATTGTATTTAACAAATCAAACACTTTATTTTTATTACTAGATGAAATGTAATAAATTAATTCTAAAAAATGATTATGTGTTTCAGGTGGAACATATTGAACGATTGTAATATAAGTTTTTTTATTAATATCTACTAAATTTTTTAATAAAAAATTTTTATCAACCGATAGTCCAACTTCATATCCTTTTTTATAATATTTTTTTTCAGATTTTTCCAAAAACATTAATTGGTTAGACAAAATATTAAAATGAATTTTTTCTTGGGTTAAATATATTTTATTAAAATTCTTAATAATTTCCATACAATGTGAAATATTTTTAATTATAGATATATCGTTAATATAAAAATCAAAATACATTTCAATTATAGTCTCTAATAATAATGATGCATGATTATTACAAATAAAATCTGAAGTATTTAATTGAATATTTTTAATATCTTTATCAAATATAGCAATTTTATAATTTTCAATCATAGTTTTCTTGTTAACATTTAAATTTGTCCAATTCTTCATTGTTTTAATTAATTTAATAAAAAATTTTTATATAACATTCATAACAAAAAAAACAAAAATATTTTTTGTTTTTTTGTTTTTTTGGTTTTTGTTTTTTTGGTTTTTGTTATGTTTTAATTAATCTTCTGATTATTATTATAGGTTTTTTTTTTGATGAATCGTCAAAATTATCATAGCATACATACATTCTAGTTTGGATTTCATCACCTGATAGAAATATTTTATTGTTTTTTGAAATATCAAAACCAGACGAACCATTCCATTTACTAATTTCACACATCAATACAGAATATAAATATCGTTCTTTTTTTTTTGTTGTAGAAGTTTTATAAAATCCATTCATATCCTTATTTTCATCTGTAAATTGATTTCGTGAATATTTAGTTTTACATCTATTCCAAAATTCAACCAATTGTTCACCTTCATCTATTCTATATTCATCTTTTTTAACATGGTATAAATCATTCGAATTAGTATCAACTAATTGGGATGAATTTCCACTTAATTGTAAAATATTTTTTACACTATTGAATGTTCCAGTGCTAAATGTCATTTTTTCTTTTATATCATAAGTTGTAGTATTTGTATTCCAAGGAATATTTTCTTTAAATATCATATTATTATCCCATAAAGTTTCATAATTTTTAAGAGTTTCAATGTTTGTAAAACATATACTAATACCATTATCATCATAACCAGTTAATCTTCCAATTGAACCTTGAATAATAGTTGAGTCATTAATTGTTATACAATATCTTTCATATGAAATACCAATATATTTTTTTATTTGTGTCTTTGCACATCGTAAAATTTCACAATAAAATATAAATGTATGTTTTTTTAGAGGTGTTTTTAACAAATCATTTATATCTTGTTTTTCAACTTTAAGATAATCTATATTATAGATACAATTTTCTTTGAAAATAGATTTAAAATTATTAATAACATTTTCTTGCTTATCATTTCTTTTATTTGGCACTCTAATTAAATGATATAATGGATTTTCATATTTTTCAACAATTGGTAATAGTTCTAATACATTTTCATATATATTTAGATCTTTAAATTGTTTTACTCTATTAGACCTCATCAATTCTTTAGAACCAACATATGAATCACCTGGTTCAAGTTTAATCTTGATTGAAAATTCTTCCCAATCATCCAAATCATTAATATTTCCATCAGGTGTTGCTGAAAATTGAATTAACTTAATATCATTTTTGAGCAAATTATCAAGATCATAAAATCCACACTTTTTAAATGTTTTTTGTAATGTTTGAGACTCTTTACATGCAATATGTATTTCATCCATAATAATCAATAAATTTTTTTTTAAACGAATATCTTTAATAAAAGAATTGGGTAAATTAGCTCTATGAAATACACGCTCGTATATAGAATCAGGCATTCTGTCTTTTGTATCTTTCTTCCATGCTTTATCTGATAAACCAGTTATAATATAAATGTTATCAATTGGAATATTATTTGTTAACATATATAATTTTATTATTGATGTCATACATCCTGTTTTACCTGTCTGTGTTTTACCATATACAAGAACATTAGTTTTTTTTTTATCATTAAAAACATTACATACTTTTAAAGCACATTCTTTTTGATTATCGTAAAGTCTATTAATACCATTACGATCTTTTATTCTTATTTGTGAAGTAATAATAGTTATTTCATCTGCAATATTTTCTAATTCAGTTTCATTATATTGAATCTCAGCTCTCTGTTTAGTTTCCATTTTAACACAATTTTCCAATGTTGTTTATTTTATTTTTAATTATTACAACTTTCACATTTTATTTTATATCATTTATATTCAATTAAATTTAAATTTAAAAATAATTTATTATATTAATATAAATTTTTAATTAAAAATGAGATGTTATAATTGTAATAAAAAAAAAGCAATATTGTTAGATTGTAAATATTGTTATAATGGTTTTTGCTCATCGTGTATAGAAATAATAAAACATTCTTGTCCAAATATAGAAGATTGTCGTAAAAGAAAAAGAGATGAATTAAAGAAAAAATTGTATTCTGAAAAATGTGTTGATAGTAAAGTAATTAAGATTTAGGTTCAATAAGAAAAAGTTTAGCTGTTAATTAACTTTTTCTTTTATTTTTGTATCTTTTATTGGTTCAATAAGAAAAAGTTTAGCTGTTAATTAACTTTTTCTTTTATTTTTTTTTGTTTTTATTTCTTCTCCCTTTTCTCTTTTTTCTCCTTTTTCTCTTTCTTCTCTTTTTTCTCTTTCTTCTCTTCATTCACATCTAAAGACATTACTTTTTTCCATAAATCCACAATTTTGTAATTTGAGAATTTACGGGTATCTCCATTTTCATTCATGTAATTTACAAGGTCTTTCTTTAGTATTTTTTTGATAGAAAGGTCTTTCTTTAACCAATTTGTTAGAACATCTTTTGATTGTTTTGCGATTTGTAATTCACAATCTTTGAAATTATCAATCAAATTTCTGCTA
>Ga0114995_10001737_pt1 | contig 15275 bp, 12 predicted proteins | sample ArcticOcean_MG_C_11_FD_87038 | JGI IMG/M metagenome (GOLD analysis project Ga0114995, IMG submission 87038) | Marine microbial communities from western Arctic Ocean - ArcticOcean_MG_CB2_154 | ecosystem: Environmental > Aquatic > Marine > Oceanic | place: Arctic Ocean: Canada Basin | collected... | reverse complement strand
TTTTTTTTTTTTTTAGCTATTTTTTTTTTATACTTATTTAATTTATTTACCAAAAAAAAAATATCTTCATTTGCAAATAAAAGACTTAAAGTCGACACCATGTACTTAAAAAAAGCTACAGAAATAATAGGTGGATTTAGAGAAATATCCATTTACGATAAAAGAGATTATTTTATTGATGATTTTGCCAAAAACAATACAGAAATTTATAAAATAAACTGGAAATTAGAATTTTTACAAAAAATACCAAGATTCTGGTTGGAGTATTTTATCATAGCATTCATATTAATTTTACTTTTGGTATTTGTTAAGCTTGATTATAACAGTAAAGATATTTTAATAATTGTAAGCGCAATTGTTATTTCTGCATCTAGACTATTACCTAGTGCTGCAAAATCTTTTAGGTCGTATCAACAACTTAAAATATACAAGCCAAGCATTGAAGTTATTTTTAAAGAAATTAAAAAAACAAAATATACATTAGTAGATTATCATAAAAAGATTGATCAAAAGTTCACGTTTAAAAATAAAATAGTTTTTAATAATCTAAGCTTTTCTTATAATGAAAAAAAAATTTTTCAAAAATTAAACCTTGAAATTAAAAAAAATAGCATGATTGGTATTTATGGCGCAAATGGAGTTGGTAAAAGTACTTTAATGGATATTTTGTTTGGGTTTCTACAGGCTAAAAATGGAAATATATGTGTGGATGGGCAGGATATAAAAGAAAATATTTTGGGTTGGCAAAGCATTATTAGCTATATTCCTCAAAAAATTTATTTAATCGATGGATCGATTTTAGAAAATATAATATTTAATGATATTCACTCGAATGACTCTAAAAATAAAAATAAACTGGAAAACGCAATAATTTTTTCTGGTTTAGATCAGGTCCTCCAGAACTTACCCAATGGGATTAAAACTGTAGTAGGCGAAAATGGCAGCAAATTATCAGGAGGCCAAATTCAAAGAATAGGCTTGGCGAGAGCTATATATAAATCACCACGAATTTTAGTTATGGACGAGTCAACGAATGGTATAGATTTTAGTTCCTCAAAAAAAATAATGGATACTGTTAAAAAATTAAAAACAATAACTAGGATTATTATTTCTCACGATATTGGAGTACTGAAAGCTTGTGAGAAAAATTTTTATTTAACCAAAGATGAGATAAAAGAAATTAGCTTATGATTAAACAGGATAAATTTTGGGATAGTCACTATAAAAAAAAAAAAACACCACAAATTTGCTCCCTATTTGCCAAATTTGTATATAAAAATTTTTTAGAAAAAGATATTAACTTTTCGTTATTTGATGTTGGGTGTGGAAATGGAAGAGATACCTTTTTTTTTCTCAAAAAAAAAATTAATTGTATAGGAATTGACAAGAGTTCAATTGCGATAAATAAAAATAAAAATAAAAAAAAAAATTATAATAAAAATTTCATTAAGGGTGATTTTTCATCTATTGCATTTGATAACTATACTGAAAAAAATTTCTCCATTTATTCTAGATTTACATTACATACTTTAAATCAAAAAGAGGAGGATAGGTTTTTAAAAAAAATTTACACTTCTAAAAAGATAAAATATTTGTTTATTGAAACCAGAACAATAAATGATGATTTGTATGGTGTAGGAAAAAAAATAGGAGTACATCAATTTTGGACAGATCATTATAGAAGGTTTATAGATCCTAAAATAATAAAAAAAAAATTAGGAAAAAAATTTAAGATTATTTTTTTTAATGAGAGTAAAAATTATGCCAAATTTAAAAAAGAAAATCCTCAAGTCTTAAGAATAGTTTGTAAAAAAATATGAGAGACGTAAATTTTAAACTAACAATTGATATTCTAAAAAAAAATAAAATAGATTATTGGGTTTGTCACGGAACCCTCTTGGGAATTATCAGAGATAGAAAGCTATTAGCTTGGGACAATGACATAGACATAGGTGTTTTAGAAAATAATTTTAATAAAAAAAAGATCATTCCAATGTTTCTTGAAGAAGGATTTGAAAAAAAGAAAAAGTTTTTTGCCGATGATGGGTTGGTTACTTTTGTAAGAGAGGGTGGGAAGGAAGTTGATTTAAATTTTTATAACTTTTTAACAGACGGCAATAACAGCAGTAAAAATACTCTTTATGTAAACTGGTATGTTACAAGAAATTACTTAATGAAATTAATATTTGCCTTGTCACAAGCTGGAACATTTACTGGCAAATACAAAAAAGTAATAAATCTATTTGGGTATTTAAAATATTTTTTTGATAAATTTTTAAAAATTCTCATTAAAAAAAAATTATTTTACAAAAGGGCAGGGTATCAACATCCTTATTATTTTGTAAAAGAGTTAAAAACAGTGATTTTTGAAGGGGTCTCCATAAATATTCCCTGTAAAGAACATGAGTATTTATCATGTATTTACGGTAAAGATTGGAAAATTCCAAAAAGAAAATTTGATTGGGAAAAAGACAGCCCTGCAACAAAAGTTTATAAAAATTAAATATGAAAGTAATAATTTTAGCTGGTGGTCTTGGTACGAGATTATCAGAATTAACAAAGTCGACACCCAAACCAATGGTTAAGATTTCACATACCCCAATCGTTGTTCATATAATGAAGCACTACATGAATTATGGTTTAAATGAGTTTATATTGGCCACTGGCTACAAGAGTTTTGTATTCAAAAAGTATTTTAAAAAATTTAAAAAAAATGGTGTATTTTTCGATACCAAAATTTCTGATAGAAAATGTAGTGTTTGTATATTGGATACTGGAAAAAATACTTTAACAGGAGGAAGACTTAAGAGAGCAGGAGCGTTAATAAAAGAAAATGAAAATTTTATGTTCACTTATGGAGATGGAATTTCAAGTGTAAATTTAAAAAAATTAAAGAATTTTCACCTCGAATCAAAAAAACTCATCACTGTTACGGCTGTAAGGCCGCCTGCACGTTTTGGGGAAATTGTAATAAATAAAAATATTGTTTCTTCCTTTAAGGAAAAGCCTCAAGTTAACCAAGGTTGGATTAATGGTGGATTTTTTATTACCTCTAAAAAATTCTTAAAATATATTAAAGGAGACAGTGATATTTTAGAAAAAAATCCTTTAGAGCAAGTAACAAAAATTAAGCAATTGGCTGCCTATAAACATAGTGGATTTTGGAAGTGTATGGATGTTAAAAGAGATCGGGATGAATTGTTAGCAATTTATAAAAAAAACAATTTTAATTTTATAAAATAATTTTGTGCTCAAATCAAAAGTTCTAATTGTCGGAGGAACAGGTTTTATAGGAAAAAATTTGATTCTAAAATTACAAAAAAAAAAGTCTTTTATTATACACAGCATTTCACGTAATAAAATTACCAATAGCAACAAAATTAAGAATGTAAAATATTTTTTTTTTGATATTGCAAAAAAGAAAAATTTAAATAAGTTTTTAAAAGATAGGTATGATTATATTTTTAACTTAGGAGGCAATATTGATCACAGTAATAAAAAGAAAACTCACGAAGCACATTACTTAGGTTTTAACAATTTATCAAATTTTTTTATAGATAAAAAAATAAAAAAATTTATTCAGATTGGCTCAAGTGTAGAGTATGAGTTTACTAGGGCTCCCCAATCAGAAAACAGAAAAATTAATATAAAAAAATTATATTCCAGTTATTCATTATCCAAATACAAATCAACAATTAAAGCCCAAGAACTGTTTAAAAAAAAAAAATTTCCTATTATAATAGTTAGAGTTTTTTTAGCATATGGCCCCTACCAAAAATTAAATAGGCTAATTCCTTACGTAATTAATTCTGCTTTACAAAATTTGTCCTTTAATTGCTCAGGAGGAAATCAATGTAGAGATTACATCTATATTGACGATGTCGTGAATTTTTTAATCTTGCTTATGAAAAAAAATGAATTTAATGGTGAAATATTTAATCTTGGCTCAGGCAAGCCTATAAAAATTAAAGATTTAATAAATAAAATTTGTAAATTTATTAAAAAAGGAAAACCTAAATTTGGAATTGTTAATTTAAGAAAAGATGAGCCACTAAAACTGTTTGCCGATACTAAAAAAACAAAAAAACTTTTGAAGTGGAGGCCAAAATATACCTTAGAATCAGGCTTACTAAAAACCATTAGCCATTATAGAAAAAACTAATTCATCAATGCCTTTTTTTTCCGTTATACTCAATACTTACAATCAAATAGATTTTTTAAAAAGATCTATAGATTCAATTTTATCTCAAACTTTTTGTAACTGGGAACTAATTGTAATAGATAATTACTCACATGACGGTTCTTTTGATTATGTCAAAAGTATTAAAGACAAAAGAGTAAAAATTTTTCAAATACAAAACAATGGAATGTACGTAAAATCTAGAAATTATGGAATCAAAAATTCAAACGCTGAGTGGCTTGCTTTTATCGATAGTGACGATCTGTGGTTTCCCAATAAATTGAAATCAAACTATGACATTATAAATTCTCATGATGTAGATTTTATTTATCATTCTGTAAAATATTTACAAAAAAATAAAGTAGGAAGAACAATTAGAGAAAAATCAAAGAATTTTCAAAGACCAATTGAAAAATTTTTTTATCAAAACGGAAATTTTATTTCTCTCTCAAGCGCAGTCATTAAAAAGAATTTAATTGAGAAGATAAATTATTTTTCTGAGAGTAAGGACAGATTTGGATGGGAAGATTTTGATACATGGATTAAATTGTCATTGGTTACTAGTAAATTTTACTATATTTCAAAACCACTAGGTGCGTTATGGTTTGGTACCGAGAATATAAGTAATATCAACTTATATAAAAAAAATCTTAGTCTTATATGCAAATATTATAATAATTATTGCTTAAAAAAATATAATTTTAATATTTCACAAACATGGTGGTTTGTTTATAACCAGACATTGTACTATTTTAAAAAAAAACAATACAAAAGAGTCCTAATTAAAACGAATACAATTCCTAAATCTGAATGTAGATTTTTTATAAGACTGTTGTTTTTTAGATATTATTCTATATATAAAATATTACTCCTTACTTTAACGAGGTCATTTAACACAAAAAAATAAATGCTAAGTAAATTTTTTAAAAATAAAAGAGTTTTAGTTACAGGAGCTAGTGGTTTTAAGGGTTCTTGGCTTTCTTATTCTTTGTACCTAATGAATGCCAAAGTTTATGGTCTTGGAATCAAAATCAACAAAAACGAAAAATTATTCAACCAACTAAATCTAAAAAATAAAATCAATTTTAAATATGTAGATATTAGAAATTATCAAAAGTTAAAAAAGTATATTTTTTTTTCCAAACCATCTGTTATCTTCCACCTTGCTGCTCAACCAATTGTGTCAGAAAGTTATGAAAATCCCGCCAAAACTATAGGTACAAATGCAATAGGTACTTTGAATTTAATAGATATATGTCAAGAGTTAAACTTTGTGAAAACAGTCGTGTGTATCACTTCAGACAAGTGTTATAAAAACAATCATTCAACAAAAGGGTTCAAAGAAACTGACCATTTGGGAGGTGATGATCCTTATAGTGCATCAAAAGCATGTGCGGAAATAATAGCAAATAGTTATTACAAAAGTTTTTATAAAAAAAAGAATAAAGGATTAGCCACTACCAGAGCTGGAAATGTCATAGGTGGAGGAGACTGGTCCCCAAATAGATTGTTGCCTGATTGCATCAAGTCTATCATAAATAAAAAAACAATAAAAATAAGAAGTCCTAATTTTAATAGACCTTGGCAACATGTTTTAGATCCAATTTTTGGTTATTTGTTACTAGCATCTAAATTGTATAATAATCCAGAAAAATATTCAGGGCCATGGAACTTTGGACCAAAAAAAATTAATGTAGTTTCTGTAGAAGAAATTGTTAAGAAAATCCTTAAATATTGGGGAAGCGGAAGCTATAAAGTTTTAAATAATAAAAAATTTTATGAGCAGAAGAATCTTCAATTAAATATTTTAAAATCAAACAGAATACTCAAATGGTCACCAAAATATTCAATTAAATTGAGTGTCCAAAAAACTGTAGAGTGGTACAAGTCAGTATATCTAAGCAAAGGTACCGATGTCGAAAAAATTACCAAAAATCAAATTAATTCCTTTGTAGATAAAAAGTAGATATTATTTTTTTTCATATATATAAAAAAATATGTCTGATTCTAAGTTTAATTTATTGTTTTCGTAAGTAAGGTGACTCAAATCAGGATACCTTATCAATTGTTTAAATTTTCCATTAGCATGAAATTCTTTATTGATTAATGAAAAAGTTCCATCATCAAACTTGTTTCTAAACGTTTCATGATTCATGGAAAAAAAATATTTAGAAATTCTAAAAATATGATTCAAGTAATTCTTGGCACTTTCAGGTTTCATTTCACCAAGACTGTTTTTATTGATAGTAAACTGAATTTGATTTTCTTCAAGTTTTTCTATCTCCCAACTAGGTAAAAAAAACATATCAAATTTATACACAGATTGACTAGAAAATATTGACTCCCCATAAAAAAAATTTTTCTTTTCAGGAAAGCATTTACTTAAATAATATGCAGCAAGAACTAAAGTTTCGGGTATGTCAAAATCAATAAAAACTATATTGCGCTTTTTCAACACATAATAAGCAAGCTTTCCATAACCGCCCCCAAGATCCACAAGTATTTCTTTTTTCTTAGGATCAAAATAATTAGCAATTATATCTGCATAAATATGATTAAAAAAACTTCCGAGAACGAAAAAATTATCATTAATTGTTGCACCATTCTGATTTCCAAATTTAGGCATATTAATTTCAGAAATGTTAACAGAGTTATTATTGAAATAGTTCCATAGTTTGTGCTGTCCACCTAGCATTTCATAAGATAAAAATTTTTTTAATAATAAATTATTATTATATTTTTTTATCAAATCCTGGTTTTCGATACCAAGGTAGCTTTTGTTATTTCCAAAATTCTCTAAAAAAAACTTAAAGCTATTAATGTTATTATTTTTTATACTATCATTTAATATAGAAAATTCTTTATCAATAAATTTTTGCCACATTGAAGAGGGGTTGTAGTAATTGTTCACTTTAGTTTGATCGAGCTTCATTTTTTTGTAAAACTCAAAAAGTCTAGATATTAATTCTTTATCAGATGGTTCGCTAATATTAGAAGCGGGCACATGAATTTTAATTTGATTTTTTTTACAAAGCAATATTAAAAAAAAACCTTTGAAATATGGGTAGATTTTTTTAATGAGCGATTTTAAAAAAATTTTTCTACCAATTAAATAAGTTATTTTTTTTAAAAAGATATTCATCTTTAGAATTATTTGTTTGAAAATTAGATAATTTTATATAATATTAATATTTAATTCATAATTATTTTAATACAGTTAATCTTTAAATAATACATAAATTTAGAAATGTTCAAAGTAATATAGACTAATAATTTTTTAAATTGAATGACTATTATAATTCTATCCGATGGTTACAAGGGGGGAACCTCTAAATTTCTAGAGAATATTATTACTTACAATATTAGATTTAAAAAAAATAAGATCATTCTAATTGACAAATTTCCAACAAAAACTTTTCCTAATATAAAAGAAAATAGCCAGTTAAAAGTTTATAGTGTAGATGCTTTAAAAAATAAAACAAAAGTTAAAAAAATTTTTTCTAAATATATTCAGGAAAATCCTATTTTCTTTTTTACTAACTATGCGTTCTTAGTTTTGTATTTTTATTTTTTTTTTTCAAAAGCCTCAAAATTAGCTTTAGCACTACACAGTGGTATTTTTAAAATTAATATTAAAGTTATTTTGGCTATTACACTTTTTTCAATAATGTCATTAAAAATAAATTTTTTAATTTTTGGATCTAATTCTTCTAAACAATGGTGGTTCAGTCGTTTTCCATGGATGAGACTTGTTAATAATAGAATCATATATAATGGAATTCAGGATGGTTTTTATCAAAAAAAGAAAAATAAAGAGTTTAGAGTCAGTTTTGTTGGTAGGTTGGAAATAGAAAACAATCCAAGTTTATTTTTAGACTTGTCTTTGCTGTATAAAAAAAATAAAAAAATACAATTTAATGTTTTTGGGGACGGATCACTAAAAAAAAAACTATCATTAAAAAATAATAATGTAAAGTTTTGGGGGTGGAGAAAACTACAAACAGTTTATTCAAATACTGATATTGTAATAATAACATCTCCATTAAATAACTTCCCCTACACTGCACTAGAATCTCATTCTTTCGGAAAACCTGTTATTACTTGTGCCAAAGGTGACATTAGAAAAATTATAAAAAATCATATAAATGGTTATTATTGTAATGATTTTAGTGTAGTAACTTTTAATAAATACTTATTAAAAGCTATTTCGAATTATGATTTATTAACAAAAAATAGTTATGAAAATTCTAAAAAATTTAATTTAAGCAATTCTTGTAAAAAAGTTTTGTCATTTATAAAAAATTGAAAACAATTATCCTAGGAAAAAAAAGTTTTATTTCAGATCATATAGGAAAAATTTTCCCTAATTCTGAAATATTGTCTATTAGCAATTTTATAAACCTTTATAAGCAAAAAAACCAAAAAAAAAAAATTAATTTAATAATCAACAGTTTTTACCCAACATCAAAATTAAATAATATTGATGATTATAGTAATTTTGTTCAGAAATCATCTTATGAGTTGTCGCTCTTATTGGGAATACTTGTAAAAAAAAATATTAATAAAATTATTTACACAAGTAGTGCAGCCATTTATGGTTTAGAAAAAAATAATTTATCTTTTAGCAAAAAATCCCAAAGAGATCTTTACGCAAGTTTTAAATTAGCGAATGAAGAAATGTTAAAAAGCTTTTCGGCTAAAAAAAATATCAAACTAATCATTGCCAGGGTATTTAATGTTTTTGGTAAAAATGAAAATTTTTCTATAGTGTCCAAATTAATTAATGCTAAAAATAATAATGAATACATAAAAATATTTAATAATGGGAATTCGATAAGGGATTTTGTTCATATAAACGATCTCGTTAATTCATATAGTGCTTTGATAAAATATGGAAAATCTGGAATATATGATGTTGGCACTGGTTGTGGTACAAAAATATTAGACTTGGTCAAAATTCTTAATCCAAAAAAAAATATTATATTTCATAAGGCGGCAATAGGAGAAATTGATAGTTCGATAGCAAATATAAAAAAACTTGGCAAGATTATAAATACTAGAAATTTTATACACATTGGTGATCATTTTAAAAATAAGATTAAGAAGAAAGAATTATTAACAAAACATAAGTATATCGATCATAGAGAATTCGGGTCAAATAGAGGGGTAGTAATATATGGTTGTGGCTATTCAGGTATAAAAATTGCCAGCCAATTAAAAACTTCAAATTTACTATCTAATGTTAGATTTTTTGTCGACGATGATCCTAGTAAAGTGGGCAAATTTATTTCAGGCATAAAAGTAATTTCTTTTTCGGAAATGAAAATTCTTGCCGATAAGCATAAAATAACAAACCTTATTGTTGCAATACCATCTTTGAGCGAAAAAAAAAATATTGAACTTGTGGAAAAACTTTCTTCATACTGCATATCTATACATACATTACCCAGAAAAAAATATTTTAAAAATAAAAAAGTAGAAGTTAAAGATATAGAGAAGATTTTAGTTGAAGAAATATTAAACAGAAAAATTTTTTCAGTTAATTCAAAACAATTGGGTATTTTTAACAATAAAGTTATTTTAGTAACTGGCGGTGCAGGAAGTATTGGTTCTGAAATTTGCAGACAATTATTAAAAGGTCACCCTAAAAAAATATTAGTTTTAGACCATTCAGAGCTAGGAATTTTCAAATTAAATGCTGAAATAAAAGATAAAAAAATGAAGTATATTCTTGGAGACATTAAGGATGAGGCTTTCATATCAAATCTGATTTATAAAAACAGTATAAATTATATATTTCATAGCGCAGCCTATAAGCATGTAAAATTTTTAGAAGAAAACATTGCCAGCGCCATTAAAAACAACGTGATAGGAACTTTTTCAATTTTAAAAGCAATTAAAAAAACTAACATTAACGCAACATTTATTTCAACGGATAAAGCTGTTAAGCCAACTAACGTGCTTGGAATATCAAAAAGAATAGCAGAAATTTTAGTTCAACTTACTGCAAAATCTGATTTATATAAAAATTGTAAAATTTCTATAGTGAGATTTGGAAATGTCTTGGGTAGTGACGGTTCAGCAATTCCTACTTTTATTCAACAAATAAAAAACAATCAAGAAGTTACAATAACTGACTTAAAAATGAAACGATATTTCATGAGTATCAAGGAAGCATGCAGCTTAGTTATAAGAGCATCCCAAATAAAAAAAAATAATAAAATTTTTGTTTTAAAGATGGGAAAACAAATAAAGATAATTGATATTATTAATAAAATTTTTAAATTATTCAAAACAGAAGGACAAGTATTAAAACTTAAAAAAGTTGGCAATTTTGGCAATGAAAAAGTATCTGAAGAGTTAACTAGGAATAAAAATATTAGATTAACATCTGTAAAAAAAATATTTATAGCTAATGAAACCCTTCCCAAAAAAGAACTTTTTTTTGATTTTCTGGATAAATTGAATCTGGCTGCACAATGTAATCAAAGAGTTAATTTAAAAAAAATATTAATTAATTTTAAATGGTAAGTAATTTGGAACAAGCTCATAAAATGGGTTATGAAACCTTTTTATACTCCCCAGTACTTTCTCTTGTCGTAGGTACTTTTATGTTTCTGGGCCTTATTTCTTTTGGTAGTTTTTTTTTATCTTTATTTTTTAAAAAAGATGTTTCTAATAACAATCTCTTTCTTTTGCACTCACCACTAATTGCTAGCAATGTATTATTATTTTTCTTTTTTCCATTAGCTTCTTTGGGCCTTTTGAATAGTGTTATATTAAAAATAACATCTTATCTGCTTCTGATTTTAAGCATTAATTTTATAATAAATATTTTTAAAATCTCTTTTGCAGGCATAACCAAATATAAAATATTAATTTTGATATTAATTTTATATTTTCTTTTATGCTTAGCTCCATTTACTCATGCAGATACTTTAGGATATAGCTTGAAATCTGCTGTTAATTTAATAGATACTGGATCCTTTTCTAAAACGCTTTTACCAATGCATGTAAAAGCAGAGGGAGCTGGTGAAATACTGATAGCCCTAAGTCTTATTTCTGGAACTGAGCAGTTTGCTAATCTAATCCAATATGGTGGTTTTTTATCGATTATCGCTAGTTTTTTTTATTTAAAAAAAAAATATAATTATTTTTTACTTTTATCTGTAATTAGTACGCCTGTTTTTATTTTTTTACTATCCTCTCCGAAGCCGCAATTAATGTTAATTGCAAATATATTATTTATTTTTTCTTATTTATTTGAAAAAAAGTTAGACTTATCAAAACGAAATAAAATTTTTTTTATTTTTACAGCAATACTGGCCATCAATTTTTTATCAAAATTTTCATATATTCTAAGTTCAGTATTTTTATTTATCTACTTGTCTTATAAATTAGTTTCCAAAGAAAATTATAAATATGCTTTAGCAAGTTTAATTTTAGTTATTCTTATTCTGATAGTGCCTGACTATTACTTTAGTTATCAAAATTTTTCTTCTTCGATTTTAGACTACATTCGATCTCCCATGCCGGTAAATATAGTAGCGTTTAAACAATTAACTATAGCTTTAAAAAACATAAGCGAAGGAAGTAGAATTATACCATTATGGCTGGTAGTGCCGAAAAACCTAGGAATGATAAGTACTACAGTTGGTCCCGCAGTACTGATTTTTTTATTATTCAAGTTAAAAAAATTAAATATTTATTATTTATTTATTTCTCTTTTTTTTATTATTGTTTTAATTTTTGGACAAGCTACATCTAGATTTTTATTTGAAGGATTTGTCATACTTCAGTTTTTATTGGTTTATAGCGAATTTAGGCATAAGAAATATTTAATATTTTTTAAAAACTATATAAAATTACAATCTTTAGCATGTATTGGTATTTTAATAATTTTAGTTTTCAATTTAACACCTGGAGCTTTTTCATACAAAACAAGAGATCAAGTTATGATGAATAATGCGAATGGTTATTCGCTTATTAAGTGGGCAAACAAAAATATAGATAAAAATGATAAAATAATATCCACCAACAGATCAATTTCATTATTTAATGTGCCCGCATATAATTTGGTAATGTTACAATATGTAAATTTTTCTAATCCAAGCTCTGAAATTTTTTCTAAATTCATTAGAGAAAATAAAGTAAATAAAATTTTGATTCAATCTAATGTTACTCTGAAAAAATTTTATAATTGTAGAGGCAAATTGTTAGCTTTCAAAAAAAATGCAGGTTCATTAAAAGGAAGAAATCCTTTTAATATATCCAAACCATATGATGCCAGTATTTATGAGTTTGACTATAGAAATTTTCCTAAATGTTTATTTTGAAATCTTTAAGGACCTGTTGTTAAGATAATTTTCAGAATATTTACCTAACTCCTTTTCATAACAGGTAGCGGTGTTTAAACTTTTAAAAAATTTACTTAAATGACCCTTATCTACTTGAAGTGTGTACTGAGCTGAGAGGGCGTGTTTAGCTTCACATAAATCTTCATTTTTGTATTCAATTTCTATTAATTTATAGTTAATTGCCCATTGCAATATATTACAAAATATCAAAATTATAATAAATTTTTTTTCTACAGTATTTGTTAACAAAACATACAAAAAAATTACAAATGGATTAATTATTAAATATTTTGTTGGCATGAAAAAAAAGATTATTAGATTAAATATAATAATGAAAAATATTATTAAATTATTTTTAATCAGCTTGAACTTAAAAAAATTTACAATTAACAGGTAAAAAATAATTAAAGAAGAAAAAATGCCTAATATTGAGTAGACTTTAAAAACAAATCTTGGTGCTAGTGAAATTAAAGAGAACTCAGGGCCTCCATACCAACCCGGAGATGAATTTTTTGTTAGAAATGGTATTTTGATAAATGAGATAGAAAAATCATTAGCTATAAATACTGGTATATAAAAAATTATACCAATACCAGTTGTAATTAAACAAATTATTAAAAAATTTCTAATTTTGATTTTAATTTCTGACTGATCAATAAAATAAAAATATATTAATAGACTAGGATAGATAAATAAAGCAAAATTAGCTCTTGACCCTATGCAAAAAGCAAAAAAAATTGCAGATACTAATATTGATTTTCGTAAAAAAAAGAAACCCACAGCAAAAAACAATAATGCGAAAGGGTAGTCGATGGTATTTGTGTTATCAATTAGTAAAATTGAATTAGAAAAAGCTAATAAGATAAACAAGAACTTATTTTTTTCGACAAAAACATTTGCAACAAAAAAAATTGATAAATAGAAAAAAGTAAAACTTAAAATGTTAGAGGCGATCACTCCAAAATTGTAGGACACAAAACCAAGAACAGTCTCAGGAATAGGATGTCCATAAGCCCCTCTCGAAGGGAAGTATACGCCTGTATCTAAAAATATTAAAAAAGAATTAATTACGCTATACGAATCACCATCTGAGAAATGAGGTCCACGCAAGAAACATAAGTATATTCCAAAAAAAAATATAGCTAACGCTGTGAAAATTACCCAGGATTTTTTTTTTACTGTTTCCAATTGATTATGTATCTTCTGTTAAAATTTTTAATGTGTTTAATAACAAAAGGGATAACGATTTTGAAGGGAATAAGGTTACTTTTGCCAAAATATATCGTTTTGATAGGTATTTCCTTAATCTCCAATTTTGCAAAAGAGCAGTGAAATAGTAGATCCTCTTCAAAAAAAAATTCTTTACTAATACTATTTAAGTTAATTTTTTTTAATAAAGAAGTTTTGATAGCAATAAATCCGTTAACTGCGTCAGTAATATTGTAATTTGCACAATTAATTTTTGTTGCAAAGGTTAGAATATAATTCCCAAAAAGACGGACAATAGGTATCTTGCCTCTTTCTTTGAGGTTTTTAAATCTTGTTCCTTTACAAAAATTTAAATTTTTATTTTTTAATTGCGCAATAAAACGTTTGATATATTTAGGTTCGTGCTGTCCATCTCCATCTAATTTTATTACTAAATCAAATTTATTTCTTATTGCATATTTAAAGCCTGTGATAGTAGCACCACCTACTCCCATATTTTTTTGATGTTTAATAACTTTAACTTTTTTTAATTTTTTTTGCCTAACAATATCGCCAGTTTTTTCGGGGCACTTGTCATCAATGACGAGAATTAAACTAACATACTTTAGATCTATCTCTTTTATTACCTGTAATATTTTGTCCTTGACTTTGAAGCATGGAATAACAATACAAACTTTTAATTTTTTATTCATGGGTGTTAAAAGTGTTTTTCTATAATCTTGAAAATTTCTTTATTTTCTATTTTATTGCTACTAATATGCATGTTGTCAAAGATGAGATCACCTTCTGGTATATGTTTGCCAGTTGTCTTGATAAACGTCATCCTATTAACAAACCAAAACAAATCATCACTTTTTTTATGAATTGAGTATTTTGAAAAATTTTTTTCATAGGAAATATACTTTCTAAAATTTTTTTTAGTAACTTTTTGATAAAAATTTTTTAAATTTTTATAAGATTTAATTTGAATTCTAAAAAAAATAACTAGTTTTTCAGTAGATTTAATTTCAAAGACATTAAGACTAAATAAATTATAATTCTTTAGAATTTTTATAGCCTGTTTTTTATCTGCAATTTTATCAAATGCAAGAAAGCCTCCGTTAGTCATATTTGGCAATATGAACTTATGCCTTATATTCATATCTTTAAAAAATTTACCTAAATCATTTGCACGAATGATATATTCAGGCTTAATTTTTTTTTGTGTAAAACCATTAAAAATTATAAGAGAATTGTAATTTGAATATATTTTATTAATAATTCTAAACATTTCATCTACTAATAAAAAAAACTTCCAATGGTTTTTTTTTTCATCCCAATTATTATGCTGGTAATGAGCAATTGAATTTAAAAAAATTAGTGAAAATTGCAAAGAATTTTTCTTTTCAATTTTTGCGTATGCAACAAGTGAAAAGATATCTAATAAGAAAAATAAAAAATAATTTTTAATTCCTGTATAAAAAAAAATCTTTAGATAAAAAAAAATTTTTTTTATCAGGTAATTAAAAATTCCGAATTTAAATATTCCT
>Ga0114995_10001731_pt1 | contig 15312 bp, 12 predicted proteins | sample ArcticOcean_MG_C_11_FD_87038 | JGI IMG/M metagenome (GOLD analysis project Ga0114995, IMG submission 87038) | Marine microbial communities from western Arctic Ocean - ArcticOcean_MG_CB2_154 | ecosystem: Environmental > Aquatic > Marine > Oceanic | place: Arctic Ocean: Canada Basin | collected... | reverse complement strand
TTGATCTTTCATTTGATCCATTAACCAAGGACCTTGAATTACATCTGAAAATCCTGGATAATTTTCTACATCCGTTGTTGTAGTTAATTGTCCACCAGGTTGAATTCCATAAACTAAAATAGGATTAAGCATTGCTCTTGCCGCATAAACAGCAGCAGTATAACCAGCTGGACCTGAACCTATTATTAACACTTTTGTGTGTTTTATTGGATTTTGACTCATACAAAAGTTATATAGGGATAAATGACAAAATTAAAAGGATTATTATTAACAGAGGGCATGCACGGTATGATCAGTCAAGTAGAAGGTTTAGCCAAGGCCTTAGATTTAGAATTTATACACGAGAAGATTGAACTTAATAATTTTTGGAAATTACTTCCCCCTAAATTAACACCCATTCAAGATTTTGTTTTTAAAAATGAAATTAACCACACATTTAATATTGTAATTTCATGTGGCAGAAAAAGTGTTCTTCCTTCAATTTACTTAAAAAATAAATTTAAAAATAAGATTATGAATATTCACATACAGGATCCGAAGGTTTCTTTGAATAATTTTGATTATATTGTTGCTCCGGAACATGATGATTTGCATGGTAAAAATGTTTTAATCAGCAAAGGAGCAATACATTATTTAACAAATGGTGAATTAGACGAAAATGAGAATTATTTAAAACCCAAAATAAATAGTGAAAAAAAGATTGTAGCTTTTATTATTGGTGGGCCCACAAAGTATTACAATTATGAGGAGAAAGTAATTGATGAAATATTCCAAAAAATTAAAAATAATTTTTTAAATAATAATTATCAGACAATAATTATTCCCTCGATGAGAACTCCAAAAAGTATCATTAAAAAAGCCCAAGACTATTTTGTTCAAGGCCAAGTTGTAATAGATTGTGTAGATAAAAAAGCTTATTTGTCTGCGTTAAAACTGGCTGACCAAATTGTTGTAACCTGCGACTCGACTTCTATGATCTCTGAGGCTGCCATAACTGGAAAACCAATTTATGTGGCTCAGATGCCAACAACTAAAAAAAATGAAAGATTTGAGAAATTTTTTAAATTATTTGAATCTTTGAAAATAATTAAGAATCTTGATACAGTAGTTGATAGTTGGAGTTATCAAAAACTTGATGAAGCCAATAAAATATCAAGATACTTAAAAAACAAACTAAACGAATATGACTTTTCTTAATTCACTATTAAATAACTCAAAAGAGTACTCTGATCCTTTTCAACACTGGGAGCTAAATAAACCCTTGTCCAGTGAAGCAATTAAAGAAATAAATACAGCAGATATTGCAAATGTTGCTGAACATAACTTAAGTTATGATGGCACAAGAGCTATTGATGGAGGTGCTGCGGAGTTTAGAGAGGGGATAGTATCTGGTGGTAAAGCTATTAAGTTTAGATGCTTTGTAACAAAAGAAAATGAAAATGAATTTCCAGGATTAGTAAAATTTATTAACGGTTTACAATCAAAAGAAACACATCAAAAAATTTCTAAATTAATTAACAAAGATTTATCAAATTCCTATGTGAGAGTAGAGGTTATTTGTGATAGAGAGGGTTTTTGGTTAAAACCTCATTGTGACATTAAAGAAAAGCTAATGTCATGCCTTCTATTTATTAATGAATTCAATGAGTCTGAGAGCTTAGGCACAGATTTTTATAATGAGAAATTAGAAAAAGTTAAGACTGTTTCTTATAAAAATAATTATGGTTACTTCTTTTCCAGTGGACCTGGTACTTGGCATGGAATGGAAAAGAAGAAGATTGTTAAAGAAAGACGTTGTTTACAGGTAAACTATGTGACCTTTCCAACTGATTGGAAAGTTGAATAAGTATTATGGAAGAGAACAATAATCATATTATAGAAATCAAAGAATTTGCCTTTTTAGGAAAAAGTATGGAGAGTGTTTCAATTACTTATGGAATATTTTTAATTATCTGGGGAGTAGCTGTAAGCTTTATAAGTGGCAGCAATTCTCTGACATCATTTATTCCATCCATTTTTGGTTTACCAATATTATTATTTTCTTGTTTGACTGTTAAATTACCAAGTAAAAAAAAACTATTTATGCATATAGTTGTATCATTTGGTTTAATTGTATTTATTGGTGGTTTAGATTTTTCAAGAGGATTGCTAAAAGGCACATCGTTTAATAATATGTGGGCAGATACCTCTAAACTGATGATGCTTATAACTGGATTTATATTTACTTTCTTATGTGTTAAGTCTTTTATCTTTGCACGTAAAAGTAGGTAGTAGTTTTAGTTCAGATTATTTTTATTTGATCACCAGTAGAAATTTTTCCATCATTTAAGATTTCACACCTAATTCCCCCTTTTCTTAAAAGTTCTTTAATAATATTATCTTTACCTAATTTTTCTGAAAGATGACGACAGGGTCTACATAAATCAATTACATCTAATTGAACATTTCCAATTAATATTTTTTTATCAATTAAATCATTTAACTTAATTCCTCTTGTAATGATGTTTCTTCTAAAGTTTAAGTAGGGAATATTTAAATTATATTTTTTATTATATTCATCAATACTTTCACTCTCAATAATAGATAGGTGGTTATAAGGATCATTATAATCTCTAAAATGCCTGTCACCAATTGCACCTTTACCAGCAACTAGATTTATTGAGTTAACCTCATTAATCTCTTTATTATTAAATTCAGTAACCCCAATTTTAATGACTCTTGACATGCTTAAATGTCTTGAAGTGATGTCACTGTGATCTCTTTTGTTTTTAGCGATCTAATTCCCATTAAGCATGCTTGAGCAGTTGACATGTTTGTACAATAAGGAACTTTATTTCCTAGGGTTGCTCTTCTTAAAGCCATTGCATCATGAAGTCGGTGCTCACTATTTCCACCACCCGTATTAATAACTAAAGCAATTTTTTTAGAATTTAGCACATCAACAATATGAGGTGATCCTCCACTGACTTTGTTTATTGTTTTGCATTTTATTCCATGTTTGCGAATATATTCAGCTGTTCCACCTGTAGCGCATAAAGAAAAATTTAATTTTAATAATTGTTTTGCTAAATCTACACCCTCATCTTTATGACCATCTTTAAGGGAGATAAATGCTAGACCTTTAGTAGGTAGGGAGTTTGAAGCAGCAATTTGACTTTTTGCATATGCCATACCAAAGTCTTTATCAAAACCCATAACCTCACCTGTTGATTTCATCTCAGGCCCTAATAATAAATCACTATTTGGAAATTTATTAAAAGGAAACACAGCCTCTTTAACTGCAAATAAATTTTTATTTTTACTTTTTAAATTAAACCTAGACAATTTTTCGCCCGTCATTACTCTTGAGGCAATTTTTGCAAGAGGCAAGCCTTTGGCTTTTGATACAAAAGGAACAGTCCTACTTGCTCTTGGATTTACTTCAATAACATAAATTTCATCATTTTTAATAGCAAATTGAATATTCATAAAGCCTTTAACATTTAAAGCTAAAGCTAATTTTTTTGTTTGAATTTCTATTTCAGTTATCAATTTTGGTTTAATTGAGATTGGAGGCAAACAACAAGCAGAGTCACCAGAGTGAATACCTGCTTCTTCGATGTGTTGCATAATTCCAGCAACAAATACCTCTTTACCATCAGATATTGCATCAACATCTACTTCCATCGCATGACTGATAAATTTATCAATTAATATTGGGTTATCTTCTGCAGCCTTAAATGCCTCTTCTACAAAGTTTTTTAATTGGCTTTTTTCATGAACAATTTCCATTGCTCTTCCACCTAAGACATAAGAAGGTCTAACCATTAAAGGCAGTCCAATTCTTTCTGCAATTTTAATAGCCTGCTTATAAGTTTTGGCAATACCACTTTCTGCTTGTTTTAATTTTAATCTATTGAGTAACTTTCTAAACCTGTCTCTATCCTCGGCTAAGTCTATTGATGTGTATTGAGTGCCTAAAATTGGAAGCTTGTTATTGTGTAAAAACTTTGCAAGCTTTATTGGTGTTTGCCCACCAAACTGAGCAATAATACCTACAAGATTTCCTTTCTCCTGTTCTTTTTTAATAATATTGTAAACATACTCTTCTTTAAGAGGCTCAAAATAGAGCCTATCACTTGTGTCGTAATCTGTTGAAACTGTTTCTGGGTTACAATTAATCATTATAGTTTCAAAGCCACTTTCTTTAAGAGCATAACTTGCTTGGCAACAACAATAATCAAACTCAATACCTTGACCAATACGGTTGGGGCCACCACCTAAAATTATAATTTTTTTTTGGGAAGAAGGCTCTGCTTCACACTCTGAATTTAAAGCATAATTTCTTTGGTAAGTTGAGTACATATAAGGAGTAAAAGATTTAAATTCAGCGGCACAAGTATCTACTTTTTTATAAACCGGCAGCACCTTCAAAGCAGTTCTTTTTTTTCTAACAATATCCTCTGAAATTTTGGTGATTTCAGACAGCTTTTTATCAGAAAAGCCTATTGATTTAATTCTATTAAATTCATTATAATTTTTAGGGAGACCTTTTTTTTGTATTTGATTTTCTTCATCAACGATCTCTTTTATTTGCTCTAAGAACCAAGGGTCGATTTTACAAAGTTGATGAATTCTCTTAATGTCTATTTTTCTTCTAAACGCTTCTGCAACTAACAAAATTCTGTTAGGGATATTTTTTCTTAGTTCTTTTTCTATATCTTTTTTATTAAGTGGAAAAATTTTATCTAAGCCAGAAAAGCCAATCTCAAGAGAAACTAGTGCTTTTTGTAAAGATTCTTTAAAATTTCTACCGATTGCCATAGCTTCACCAACAGATTTCATTGAAGTTCCCAGTATTGCCTCAGAGGTAGAGAATTTTTCAAAGGTAAATCTAGGTATTTTTGTTACTACATAATCAATACTTGGCTCAAAAGAAGCTGGTGTTGTTTTGGTAATTTCATTTTTTAATTCATCTAAAGTGTAACCAACGGCCAGTTTAGCAGCAACTTTTGCAATTGGAAAACCGGTTGCTTTAGATGCTAGTGCTGATGATCTTGAAACTCTTGGATTCATTTCAATAATAACCATTCTTCCATCTTTAGGGTTGATTGCAAATTGAACATTAGATCCACCTGTTTCTACTCCAATTTTCCTAAGGCAAGCAATTGAAGCATTTCTCATTACTTGGTACTCTTTATCAGTAAGTGTTAGGGCGGGAGCAACAGTAATTGAGTCGCCAGTATGAATTCCCATTGGGTCAATATTTTCAATAGAACAAATAATTATGCAGTTATCTTTTTTGTCTCTAACAACCTCCATTTCAAATTCTTTCCAACCCTCAAGACATTCTTCTATTAGAATTTGACTGACAGGAGATTCACGCAAACCATCTTTAACTATTTTTAGATATTCTTTTTCATTTTTCGCAATACCACCACCCAATCCTCCCAAAGTAAAAGCAGGTCTAATTATTGCAGGTAGTCCAATCTGCTTAAGAGCTTTCGCAGCGTCTCTAATATGATTTACAACTTTAGATTTTGGTAAGTCCAAACCAATATCCAACATATTTTTTCTGAATCTTTTTCTATCTTCTGCATTCAAAATTGCCTTAGAGTTCGCACCAATCAATTCAATTCTATATTTCTTTAAAATTCCTTTTTTTTCTGCGTCCATTGCTAGATTTAAAGCAGTTTGGCCACCCATTGTTGGTAAAATTGCATTTGGTTTTTCTTTTTTTATAATTTTTTCTAAAACTTCTAAAGTTATAGGTTCAATATAAGTTTTATCTGCAATACCAGGATCTGTCATGATAGTCGCTGGATTAGAATTAATTAAAATAACTTTATAACCCTCATCTTTAAGTGCCTTACAAGCCTGAGTCCCCGAGTAATCAAATTCACATGCTTGACCAATAATTATAGGTCCAGCACCGATGACTAATATAGTTTTAAGATCTTTTCTTTTTGGCATTTTTTTTTATATTGTTGATAAAATTTTCAAATAAATAGATACTATCTTGTGGTCCAGGATTTGACTCTGGATGATATTGTACTGAAAAAATTGGTTTATTTTTTAATCTAATTCCCTCAATACAATCATCAAATAAAGATTTGTGAGTTATTTCAATATTTTTTGGTAAAGTTTCTCTTACAATTTCAAAGCCATGATTTTGGCTAGTGATTTCGACATTATCTTTAATTAAATTTTTAATTGGATGATTAGCCCCTCTATGACCTAGCTTCATTTTTCTTGTTTTTGCACCAAGGGTTAAAGCAAGTATCTGATGTCCAAGACAAATACCAAAAATAGGTAAGTTATTTTTTATTAATTCTTTGATAATCCCTATTGCATATTTTCCAGTTGCAGCAGGGTCACCAGGACCGTTAGATAAAAAAATACCATCTGGCTTTAATTCCAATATGTCTTTTGCTTTAGTTTTACATGAGACTACAGTTACTTTACAATTAAGATTTGAAAAACATCTTAGAATATTTTTTTTAATTCCATAATCAATTGCCACCACATGCAAAGAATGCTTTTTATTTTTAAGATAACCAGTTTCTTTTTTCCATGTTTTAAAACCAGACCATATATAATTTTTCTTTGTTGAAACCTGTTCTGCTAAATCCAGATTTTTTAATCCACTCCATTTAGTAGTAATATTGGCTAATTTATTGATATTAAAAACACCTTTTCTAGAAAAAGAAATAGTTCCTTTGGGTGCGCCCCGATCTCTAATAAAGTTAGTTAAACTTCTAGTATCTAGACCTGTGATCCCAACTATTTTATTTTTTTTTAACCATAAATCTAGATTAACCAAAGACCTATAATTTGAAGGACTTGTTATTTCAGAATTAAAAATTACTCCTTTAGTCCAAACTTTATCAGATTCTAAATCTTCTTTATTAGTTCCAACGTTGCCAATGTGAGGAAATGTAAAGTTAATTATTTGTCCAGCATAAGAGGGATCGGAAATAATTTCTTGATAGCCAGTTAGTGAGGTATTGAAGCATACTTCTCCGGTGGCTATTCCCTGGTATCCAATACCAACGCCTTTAAACATAGTTTTATCTTCAAGAACTAAAATACCCGTATGAATCTGTGAGATTTTTTGTGAGCCAATTTTTTTTGTTTTTTTGATCAATTACAACTCATGAGTTAAAAGTTAATACAATAAAACCTTAATTATCGCAACACAGATGTATTATAAAATAATAAAAAAACAATTTTTCTTTTGAAGAATTTTATCTTTGAAGTACATTGAAAATTATTATGACACTGAAAAAAACAATTGAAGCAAACTACAAAAGTTCTTTAAAATCAAAAAATAAGATGGAAATCTCAACCTACAGGTTAATTTTATCTTCAATTAAAGACTTAGATATTCTTAATAGATCTGGGGCAGGCAAAAAAGAAACAGATGATGAGGATGTTAAGAAGCTTTTAAAAAAAATGATCAAACAAAGAGTCGAATCAATTGAAATTTACACAAAGAATAATAGGAAAGATCTATTAGATGTTGAACAAAATGAATTTGATCTTTTATCCAGTTTTTTACCGAAACAACTAAATGAAGAAGATACTAAAAAAATATGTATTGATACAATAAGTAAACTAGGAGCAGCATCTATTAAAGATATGGGTAAAGTTATGAGTGAGCTAAAAAAATCATATCCAGATAATTTAGACTTTGCAAAAGCTAGCCCCTTACTTAAAGAACTATTAAATAAATAATGAAATATCCAAAGGAGTATTTGGATGAAATTAAGACTCGTTTAAAGGTTTCAACAGTTGTCTCTAAGTCAGTTAGTTTAAAAAAAAGAGGCAAAGAGTTTGTTGGGCTGTCCCCATTTAAAACAGAAAAAACACCATCTTTTACAGTTAATGATGATAAAGAATTTTATCATTGTTTTGCAACATCAGAGCATGGAAATATTTTTGATTTTGTTATGAAAACACAAAATTTAAAATTTGGTGAGGCTGTAAAATCTTTGGCAAATCTTGCTGGAATGAGACCCTACACATTTTCAAAACAAGATGAGGAAAGAGAAAAAAATTGGCAAGAATATTGTTCTATTTACAATCAGTATGTTAAATTTTATCACGATGAAATTTTAAAAAATGAAAGTTTAGCTATTGCTCGAGACTATTTAAAAAAAAGAAATCTTGGTAAAAATGAGGTTAAAAATTTTAAAATTGGATTTGTCGAAAGAAACTCTAACTTCTACGAAAAATTAAAAAATGAATTCAGTGAAAAAGTTTTAGTTGAAAGTGGGTTGTTTTACTGGGATGAAAAAAAAAAAACCTATGTAGAAAGATTTAGAGATAGAGTTATATTCCCAATTAATAATATTTCAAGTCAGCCAATTGGACTAGGTGGAAGAACAATTCAAGAAAATAGTTACATGGCAAAATATATTAATTCGCCAGAAACACCTTTTTTCAAAAAAGGTTCAAATCTATATAATTTAGATTTAGCAAGAAAATTATCTAATAAAATTGATCATGTGTATCTTGTAGAAGGTTATATGGATGTGGTTGGTTTAAGCAAAAATGGAATTGAGAACGTTGTTGCAAATTTAGGAACATCTTTGACTGATAGACAAATTTTAATTTTAAACCAATTTTTTGAAGATATAATTATTTGTTTTGACGGTGATGAGAGTGGGTACAAAGCTGCACTTAGAGCTGCAGAAAACTCAATTAAAGAATTACAACCAGAAAAACAAATTTCATTTCTCTTTTTACCAGATGGAGAAGATCCTGATAGTTATGCAAATAAAAATGGTAAGGCAAATTTCATAGACTTTACCAAACAAGCGAAAATTTCAATTCACCAATTTATATTTAATCACTATAAACAACAAACTGATAATAATCCATCATCAATGGCAATTTTTGAAAAAAAATTGAGATCTATTGCGGGAACTATAAAAGATAATTTTATTAAAAAGTATGTACTTGAGTTTTTCCTAGAAAAGATTTCATCATTAACACCACACAGTAATGTTGGTAAAAAACAATTTTATACTAAAAAGATTAAATCATTACAGTCTACTCAAAAGCACTTTAATGAAAGTAAGTTACTAAGTGGTGTTGAGCTCAAAGAGTTTTCATTACTTTATTTAATAATGAATAATCTAGAAATATTTCAAGAAAATATTCATTTGATTGAAAGTATAGAATTATTTAGTGATGAAAATAAATTAATTCTTGAAACACTTATAACTAAATTAAAAAGTGGCGAAAAACTCATTCTTCAAGAAATTCCAATTGATCCACAATTAACTGAAAAAATTTTTAAATTTGCTTCCATTAAGCACATTTTAAATAATCATCAAAACGATCAAAACAAGATGTTTGAATTATTAGAAGAAGTTTCTAGAGACCTCAAAAACTACGACCTAGAGTTCAGAATCGAGGAGTTGGAATCAAAATTTTCTAAGGATTTAAGTGAAAGCACTTTTAACGAAATAAGAGAGCTAAAAAAACAAAAAAACATCAATTAAAGCTCATAAAAAATACGTGGATTTTTCTTAAATTGCGCTTATATAAGTCATCTCAAACATACTATTGTGGAAAGAATAATTACAAAATCATTTGCTAGACTTATGGGTCGTGGAACCCATAGAGGATTTATAACTTTTGACGAGTTAAATAAATCTTTAGGTAAAAGAAATCTTTCAGATGAAAATCTTGAACAAGCTTTTATGCATATTTTAGATGAAAATGTTGCATTGGTAGAAAAAAAATCTGATTTTAAAATTTTAAAAAAAAAAGATAGCTCATCAAAAGAAGAGGGTAAAACTATTGAAAAGAGTGATGATCCGATAAGAATGTATTTAAGAGAGATGGGTGGAGTTGAACTCTTATCTCGTGAAGGTGAAATTGCAATTGCAAAAAGAATAGAAGCGGGAAAAGATGTAATGCTTGTAGCGTTAGCACAAAGTCCTATCACAGCTCAACAATTTGTAGAATGGGATGAAAAACTTCAAAAAGACGAAATTTTAGTTAGAGAAATTATAGATATTGATACTAATTATATGGAAGATGCAAGCACAGGTCCAAGTGCTAAACAAAGAAACTCTGGAGAGACAGATAAAAATGATGACAGTAATGATGATGATGAGTTTAATCCTACACTTGCTGCAATGGAAACTGAAATTAAACCTAAGGTTTTAAAGACTGTCAACATCTTAACTAAAGAATATGGAAAATTAACTAAATATCAAAAAGAGAAATTAAATTGTATTTTAAATTCAGTAAGTTTTTCATCAGCAAAAGAAAAAGGATACGAAAAAATTGTAAGTGATATCTTGGAAAATATTAAATCGCTTCAACTATCTCCATCTGTAACAGAAGAACTAGTTCAAAAACACTATGTTGAAAATAAAAAAATTGTTTCATTAGAAGGAAACCTTTTGAGATTAGCAATGGATCAAAAAATTCCAAGAAATGAATTTATAAAGTTTTATATAGGCAACGAAATCAACCCAAATCTTAAAAAATTTCTTGATACCAATCCCATGTGGAAACAATTTTTTTCTAAAAATAAAGACAAGTTCAAAAATATAAGAGAGAGATTAATTGAAATAAGTCATAAATTGGGAATATCAGTTACCGATTATAAGAAATTAGTTAGCAGAGTTCAAAAAGGTGAAAAAGAATCCAGAATAGCAAAAAAAGAAATGGTTGAAGCTAACTTAAGGTTAGTAATTTCAATTGCTAAAAAATATACAAATAGAGGTCTTCAATTTTTAGATCTTATTCAAGAAGGAAACATCGGTCTTATGAAAGCTGTCGATAAATTTGAATATAGAAGAGGTTATAAATTTTCAACGTATGCTACATGGTGGATAAGACAAGCCATCACAAGGTCGATTGCTGACCAAGCACGTACAATAAGAATACCAGTACATATGATTGAAACAATTAACAAGATTGTAAGAACTCAAAGATTAATTTTAAGTGAGTTTGGTAGAGAAGCTACTCCAGAAGAATTGGCACAAAAATTAAGAATGCCTTTGGACAAAGTTAGAAAAGTTTTAAAAATTTCAAAAGAACCAGTCTCACTAGAAAAACCTGTTGGAGATGAAGAAGACAGTAGTTTGGGAGATTTTATAGAGGACACAAAAGCATTAGCACCTCTTGAGCAAGCAATTAAGTCTAATTTAAGTGAGGCAACTACAAAAATTTTATCCACCTTAACTCCAAGAGAAGAAAGAGTACTAAGGATGAGGTTTGGTGTTGGAATGAATACAGATCATACTCTTGAAGAAGTTGGCTTACAATTTTCCGTAACTAGAGAGCGTATCAGGCAGATAGAAGCAAAAGCTCTTAGAAAATTGAAACACCCAAGCAGATCAAAACAACTTAAAAGTTTTTTAGAAAGTTAAAATTACCTTATTGCACAATTTTTAAATGAGTAAAAAAATATCAGACTATTATTTTCTTTCACTTTTTTCTTTAATTCCCATTGCAATAATAATTGGCCCAACAATTTCTTTAATTAATATATTATTGATAGATATCTCATTTATACTTATCTTAATTAAATCACAAAATTTTTTATTTTTAAAAAAAAAACCAGTAATATTAATCTTAATAATTTGTGTATATTTAATTTTTAATTCATTAATATCTCAAGATTCCTCAATAGGATTAAAAAGAAATTTAGGCTTCATTAGATTTTTAATATTATTCATTGCATTTAATTATTTTTTTTTAAAAAAAGACTTCTTTAAAAAAGTATTTTTAGTATGGCTGATCATGATAACATTAGTTTGTGTTGATATTTATATTGAACATTTTTTTGGTAAAAATATTTTAGGCTATGCTGGAAGTGATGCGAAATATGGAGATAGAATAGTAAGTTTTTTTAAAGATGAACCAATTATAGGGACCTATCTTAACGCTTTTTATCTTTTACTCATTGGTTTTGTTTCTCATTTATTGGGGGTTTCATCATATAAAAAAAGATTAATTATTTTAATTTTTTCAATTATTTTATTTTTTTCAATATTAATAACAGGAGAAAGGTCTCCTCTAATTAAAGCTTTTTTGGCTTTAATGATATTTTATTTCATAAACGATTCTTTTAATATTAAAGAAAAAATTTTCTTGGTAATAATTTTATTTTTTGTGTCTTTAGGAATATTCGCCAATTCTTCATTTTTAAAAAGTCGTTTGCTTGAGAATAACTCCATTAGTTTCTTCAAGTCTTCTGAAAGCATAAAAAACACGAACTTGATTGTTGGAAATGAAAATCTTTATTTAACTTTATTTAGGTCAGGGTTAACTGTTTGGAAAAACTATCCTCTCTTTGGAGTGGGTAATAAAAATTATAGAATTGTGACCTGTAAAAAAAGTGAGTTAATAAAGTTTCCAGAATACATTTGTGGCAATCACCCACATCAAATATACATAGAGTTTTTATCAGAACATGGGATTATTGGTGGATTAATACTATTAACTACTATTTTTAAGTTAATTTTTAAAAATTTACCGATCTTAATTAAATCAAAAAATTATGTACAGCTGGGTTGCTTTGCTTTTTTACTGAATGTTTTTTTACCTCTAATTCCTAGTGGTGCATTTTTTGGTGACTTTAGTTCGAATTTTTTTTGGATAAATATGTCAATTTTATATGCGTCAAATCCAAACACCAATATATTTAAAAATTCTAATATGAAATTTTAGTGATTTTTCTGCTAAAAGAGAATATTAATAAAGTATTTTTAGCCTAATAGAAATGTACATGAATATTAAAGAAGTTATTATAAATAAACTTCAATTTTATTTAATAGAGCAAGAATAGTAAATAGGGGAGCTTAGCTCAATAGTAGAGTACTCGATTGACATTCGAGGGGTAGATGGAGCGTAACCATCAGTTCCCACCATTAACTACTCAAAGAATAGTGCAAATAAGAAATTAATTTCTTAATACTTATTTTTTGAGCTCTTTATGTTATTTTATTTGTTTTAAGTAACTTGTAGATGACTATTAACCTATTATCAGTAACATCTATTATTCCAGGACGGGTCAAAGAAAAAAAATGAGCAGAAAAATTTTCTGTCTGATTCATAAAATAATCTTTGTAGAGCAACATGTCATTTGGTATGACATCTTCTATGATATAAAATCCATTAGTTGCAAGATATTTACTCATACTCTCAAAAAATATTTTACCAGCTTGAAATTCATGAAGTCCGTCATCGATAATTATATCTATTGATGTCTCCAGAATCTTTGCAGTGTTTATAAAATTAGCAATAGACTGAGGGTCTGTTTGATTGCAGTAATATGTGTCAATCCGATCTTCTGAAAAAAGAATATCTTTATCAATATCAACACCTATTACTTTTGCATTAGGAAAATAATCTTGCCAGACTCTCAAGCTTGCTCCTGGTTTACCATTGATTCCCATCGAAGATACAAGGTCTGGATTATTAGTTCCAATTCCACATTCAATTACCGATTTAATTTTATTCTTACTCAATCTAAATAGAAGTTCATAAATATCATTATAATTATGGCTAGGCCATGTATATGGATTATCAGCACTAGTCACTTCACCTTTATCTGATCCATATTTATCACATAAAGTATTAAGTTCAGATTTGTTGTGACTTTTATATTGAGCAGCAATTCTAGAAGAAATTTTTTCGCTTCTATATTTTGTTAAACGTTTTTCAAGCACAAAAGCTTTTAATTGCTGAAGATTTCTACCTAATAGATTTCTATCTATATATCTAATTAATTTTCTTATAAATCCCATTTTTATTTTTACTTATTAAATATTAACTAAAAAAATTTTTTAAAAAAACTAAGTTATTTCATTCATTTAGCTTAATCTACATCAATTAATTGAATTTTTTTAAGATGTGGTCAAGAGTTCTGCCATGTGACAAAGGATAAATATAAGATTTAAAAGTATTTTCATCATAGTTTAAAACGATTTTTCTTTTCTTGACTTGAATCAGCATAAAAAAAGAAGTAAAAGCTAGTTAATTGAGTAGGGCCTGTAGCTCAGTTGGTTAGAGCAGTACACTCATAATGTATTGGTCCCAGGTTCGAGTCCTGGTGGGCCCACCAACGATTAATTTTAATAAAAAGCTATTTGATAAAATTTTTTAAATTAGTAAATAGGGCGCTGATATCCCCGTCATTACTTTCAATTATAGAAGAGAACTCTTCTTTCTGAGTTCTTGCAAGGCTTAGACCCTCAATGATTAAATCTCTAATCACTGGGTTATTTGGGTTTTTTGTATAAATTCTCCAATCAATTTTAACTTCTGGTCTTTTTTCTGTTCCAACTAAAATACTACTAACCATTGTATAATTTTCATTTAATTTTTTTTTAGAAGTTACCTCTATCTCTGGATTTGAATATTCAGCCAGTCTACTAGAGAAACTTTTTAAGAAATATTGTTCAAAAAGAATTTTATATTGTTCCATTTGAGAGTCGCTAATTTTTTTTCTGTAAGCTCCCAAAGTATAAAAACCAATACCTTTTATATCAACAGTATCTCTTGCTATCTCTTTTAATTTTTCTATTCTTTCATCTTTATTAAAATTTCCACTAAGTGTTTTTGCAGCCCTATTAACCGTCGATTGAACAAAAACATCCGGTTCAATGGAGTTAACTTTGGTAATACATGAAAAAGAAATTATTAAAAGAGCTAGAAGTGTTAATAATTTTTTTGGAAACATTACCATACCTGTTGTTTAATTAATTTTTTATATATTAACTATTGAGACTCTATTTCTTCCCAGTCACCTTCATACATAATTTCAATTGTTGGATTTGAGTTTGCAATTTTCTGTTGCCTATCTTGTAAATATAAACTTCTTACAGATGCATAAAAGTCCATAGAGTTTTTTTCTAAATTATCTATAGATTCCAAATTCTTTGCCCTAAAATCTATTCCTGATATGACTTTTGAAGTCATGTAGGCTGATTCACTTAAGTACTGATTATTTCCATGTATAGAAGCGTTGTAATACGGGTCTCCACCTAATACATTTATAAATGAACCAGCGGTATCCCTAATAGTCGATGGTCCAAAAATGGGCAAGACAACATAACAGCCTGGACCCACTCCCCATCTTCCAAGTGTTTGACCATAGTCCTCTTTTTCATATTCAGAAAAACCTATTTTTTGAGCTGTATCAAAAATTCCAAAAATTCCTGCTGTTGTATTGACAATAAATCTTGCTGAATTAGTTCCTGCAGTTTTAAACTCTCCTTGTAAAATATTGTTTGGTATAGTTACAAGAGAAGAAAGGTTATTAAGCACATTGTGTGTTCCATTTCTAACTGGAGAGGG
>Ga0114995_10001710_pt1 | contig 15371 bp, 17 predicted proteins | sample ArcticOcean_MG_C_11_FD_87038 | JGI IMG/M metagenome (GOLD analysis project Ga0114995, IMG submission 87038) | Marine microbial communities from western Arctic Ocean - ArcticOcean_MG_CB2_154 | ecosystem: Environmental > Aquatic > Marine > Oceanic | place: Arctic Ocean: Canada Basin | collected... | reverse complement strand
CTCCCTTTATTGACAGGAGGAGTTATAGCAGTGGGAGGAGTTGTAACAGTGGGAGGAGTTGTAACAGTGGGAGGAGTTGTAACAGTGGGAGGAGTTGTAACAGTGGGAGGAGTTGTAACGTAATCCCATCCATCCATACCACTATAGAAAAGATCCTTTTTTACTCCATTTTCATCATAATATGCATGTACTAATAATCCAGCAGGGTTTGGACTAGCACCTTCATTTTGAACTACGAATTTAAATTCATTTTTTCCATTCTCAATAGTGATATTTTTAATGAATTTTCCGGATGTACCCCATCCTCCTCCGATAATACCAGATATTTCTTTATCATTCTGATATACTTTTGCTAGATTATCAGCAATCATATTTATGGTTGCATTAGAAATAGTGGGTCCAGTATTATTATAGTCAAAATAAAAGGTTTCCTCAGAACCTTTGGGTGGGTTTTCCGCCCACCCATTATTACTTCCATTACTTCTATTACCTGGAGCACTGCTCCATTTATCTGATATCCATATCCATTGTGCGTCTGGTTTAAATCCTGGACAATCTCCCCATGGTCCTATACCAACATTACCAATTTTATAGACAGTGGATCTGCTGCCAGTATATCCCTCTTGATTTTTATTGATTAAATTATCGATTTGTTTTTGAAATAATAAGTAAATTAATGATAAAATCAATACAATTACACTTACTTTACCTAAATATTGATAACCAGTTATAGTAATCAATAATAAAACTGTAAAAATTATAATTTTATCCATTCTTTGTAATATTTAGACAAATTAATATAGATAAAATTGAATTAAAAACTTCTGCTTATTTAGTATTATAACTAATAAAAAATGATAATTCCTGTTAAATGTTTTACTTGCGGAAATGTATTGGCCGATAAATATAGGTATTTTCAAGACGAGGTTCGTCGCATGAAAATACAAAAGGGTACTGACACACAAAAGGTCGTTTATTTAACGAAAGATAATATGGAAAAAACTGCAGAAGGAACTGTGCTGGATAATTTACGTTTGACAAATGTATGTTGCAGGAGGCATATGTTAACTCATGTGGATATTGAATAATATGTTATGTTATAGTATAATGGGCAAATCTTATAAGAAAAAAACAAATAGAAAAAAACCTACATGTGGTGGAAAAAAGAAAAAGTTTAGTCGTAGAAAAATGAAGGGAGGTGTTGCGTTTAACACCTCTTTTTCTAGTTCCTCATTACCAAGTTCTACTTATATTCCTTTGAATCAAAATGTCAATGCAAACCCGTCATGGGATCAAATTAGTAGTAGATTATTACCAGAAATGAAGGGTGGAAAAAGAACACGCAAAAATATAAAATTAAGAAAATCAAGAAAAAGAAGAAAAATGAAAGGTGGTTCTTTAATAGGAACCGATGTTGTAACGGGATTAAACACAACCGGTACCAATAGTGCATTGGCATTTGGCACTAGTGGAGGGACAAACTATATGTTAGACACATTAACAGCGAAAGAAATAAATAGTGGCGATTATATGAGTCCAGATTTAAGAGCCATTCCCATTGTATAAATATATTTACTTAATATATAAAAATGACTATTACCGGACTTCGTAATTTATGTACCCCTTCCTATGTATATTTAGTAATTTCTTCCATTGCTTTGATTGTTATGTTATATCAAAATATTGGTAATGTTGATACTTATTGTTTAGGATCATATTCATGCAATGTATCAAGCACTGCTCTTATTTTTATCATTAAGGCAGTTTATATTCTTTTCTGGACTTGGATTTTGAATTTAATGTGCAAAGCAAACGCAAGTAACATTGCTTGGTTAGTATTGTTATTACCTGTCATTATTATGTTTGTTCTTCTTGCCGCAATGATGGTGAGCGAAATATAAGTTATAAAATAATAATTTTTTTATATTATTATTTTCTTGGCGTAAAATTGATTTAAATATAACAAAACTCTATATAAGTATATAATCAATCATGGAAGCTAAATTGAAGGATTTTTCTGAAGATAGCGATATACTTCGCTTTACACTATATGGTGTAGAAGTGTGTGTGGCAAATGCGATACGCAGAACAATTTTGTCAGATATACCTATTGTTGTCATTGAGACCGAAAATAACGAAATAAATAAATGTCATATTCAGACTAATACTGGACGTCTTCATAATGAAATATTAAAACAACGCTTGAGTTATATTCCGATTCACAGCACAATTTTGCGTGATAGTGAAGACAAGAAAGCACTTCCGGGAAATTATTCTTTGGTTGTGGATGTTGAAAATAAAACAGAAAATATTATCCATGTTACTACAGAAGATTTTCGATTAAAAGATAACAATGCCGGAAAACTATTATCCAAGGAGGAAATGGATAAAGTATTTCCTGGATTGTTTCCTATGAATGTTCAAACGCAGTCCTATATTGATTTTGCCCGACTTCGTGCGAAGATTGGTAATGATATTCCTGGGGAGAAGTTGCAATTGACTGCTGATTTTAGTATTAATACGGCCAAAGCAAGTAGTATGTTTAATATTGTATCAAAGTGTGCTTACGGTAATACTCCAGATAATGAAAAGTCCGTAACTGTTTGGGATAATCAAGAGTCAAAAATGCGTTCAGACGGTGAAACGGATGCCGATATTCGTTTCCAAAAGGAGAATTTTCGCATATTGGATGCTCAGCGTCATTATGTACCTAATAGTTTTGATTTTGTATTGCAAACACTTGGTATTTACGATAACAAGGATATTGTTCGCAAATCATGTGCTGTTTTACAAAACAAGTTTATTGATATTGTACAATTGATTGATGGCGGTTTGATGCCAGTTTTAACAAGTGATACCACGATGGATTATTGTTATGATATTCAACTTGAAGATGAAGATTATACAGTTGGCAAAGTGTTGGAATATATCCTATATACCAAATATTATGACGGAGAGAAAACATTGAAGTTTTGTGGGTTCAAGAAATATCATCCACACGACACGAAGTCCATTATTCGTGTGGCATTTACTGATAAACAGGATAAATCTGTTGTGAATCATTATTTGCGCGATGCCTGTGTAGATGCACAACAAGTATTCAAAGATATTTACGGTTTATTTAAGTAGAAGGGGGTATATAACCCTCATATTATACAATATATATATGTTCAATATTGTTTTTTCTTATAATAAAATGATAGCAGAATATGCCTTTTAGCAAAACATAATAATTAAAAAGGTTGTATATATATAATGGATAATGAAGACAGTACAATTGCGGATATGTTTAATGACATAACCGGTATCCAAATTGAGGATATTAAGAATGATCTTATCAATAGTGGATACAGCAGATTAGACGATATAAAACGAGAATTTCTTTATGTAGGAATTAATATATTATTAACAACTAATTTATTTATTTCATCTGAGGTAGTGGAAGAATTCAAAAATGTCAATACATATAACAAGGATATTAAAGGTATTAACGACGAGTATGTTGTTCAAAATCCCGACATTTATGTTAAATCTGATATAGAAAATGTCATTACAAAAAAAATCATGAAAGCTAGCGAATCACATGTATCAAAAATTAAGGTTTTACATAAATTATTGTCTCTATATTATAAGGATCATACACTATTAAAAAGTATTTATAAAAAAAATGTTTTGGACTATAACACATTTATAGGGTTGCATATTCAAAAGGAACTGTTATTAATCAAATTAAAAGAAGTTGGAAATATATGTATAACAGCACCAACAAACATTATAAATAATGCCGTCAATGCCGCATCGAATACATTAACTGCTACTACTGAAGTGACACAGAATGCAATTAATGCGGTTGCTTTAACTATATCTAATAACTTGGAAAAAACAAAGGGCACATGTTACGACATTATGAAGATCGTAAAATCTATCCCTGGAACAATAAGCGGAACAATGAGCGGAACAATGAGCGGAACAATAATTGGCGGTGGCATTACTACTACTGATGATGAAGAAGAAATATATAGACAGAAACTCATTGAACTATTAGAGAATGTTAATGATTCAGGGTTATTACGCGAAGGGGGGTCGCTATATACAATTATTGATCTATTTTTATCAATATTAAACAAAAAGGTCGGACCAGGAGAGGTTGATAAAATTATAAAAGATAGGTTTTCTACCAGATTACTTGGATTTATATTATATTATTGCGAATTTATATATATATTAGATACTGAAGGTGTAATAGACACCTCAAGTGAAAATACCTCAGGTGAAAACAGAGATACCCTTATGGGAAGAGACGATACCACTGACGGTATCATATACCCATTTAAGATAATTCAACCGGAAAAAAAAAATCAAATCGAGAATACAGGTGGTAAAAAAACAAAACATAGAAGAAGAAATAAAAGAAAGACGAAACGAAAAAGAAAGATGAAATAATTACTTAAATATAATACTATATTCTATCATAGTATTATGATATTCAGTTTCACGAGATTATGCTGTTCTTCCAAAGACCTGCATGCCGTTCAAATCGAAAATTTGAAAAATTTTGTTCCAAAAATAAAAGAATGTAAAGTAATCAAGGTTTATGATGGCGATACAATTACAGTTGCGGCGTTTTTAAAAGGAGATCCTGAATGTTACAAATTTCAAGTTCGATTGAGTGGTATTGATAGTCCGGAATTAAGAGGTTCGGGTGAAAATGAAAAAAAACATGCGATTATTTCACGCGATGCATTGAGTGGTCAAATATTAAATAAAACGATCAACTTAAAAATTAAAGGAAAGGAAAAATATGGTCGATTATTGGCCGATGTATTATATAATGGAACAAATATGAATGATTGGATGATTAAAAATGGATATGCTGTAAATTATGATGGCGGTAAAAAACAACGTGACCCGCATTGGGATGAAGATATTTGATTATAATAATTCGAATATTTTTTCATTGATTTCTTTGTATTTATCATACGGACGACAGCAATGATAATCACTGTATTTACCCGATTTTATAGCATGTTTCATGTTTTCGTTTAATGTGAATGTGTTTCTGTCTAATCGATTGAATTTTGTTTGTTTGTCGTGAAGAATAAGACAATTGTTTGTTTTTGTATCCCAATATTTTACATTATGGTACAAATGAATTTGATCCAAGAACCATGAAATATTTTTGTTATAATGTTCGTTAATGTCGATTAATCGTGACTTTATGTCTTCTAGCGTTTTTATTTGGAAAATGTTGCCCCATGTCTTATTATTGGCTACACAATAACACATTGCCATTTGTTTTTCACTCAACAAACAGTTTCGCATGCATATGAATTTATGGTTTTGTATATGTTCTATATTTGTACTAAAATATTTGCGATTCATAGGTAATATGTCCATGTCTGTAATCATAATACCATTTTGATAGTTCAATAGTGCAGGATATAACAATCGAATGTATTGTGATGTGAATGCCGTGCATACATTAGGTAATGGGGGAAATAATATAATATGTTTCTCGTGAATTTTCATTTTTTCGGGTATTTCTGTATGAATTAATATAATCTTAATATCAACTGAAGGATACAATTTATTCCATGTTTTTATAAATAACGGTATAAAATCTACATACAACGGATTATTATTGACAGATGTAACAATACAATCGAGTTTCATATATTGTAGTGATATATTTTGAATACAAAAAAATATGAAAATAGTATAGCAATGAGTTGTTTATTTCATAGTTTATCACATTTTATTTCTTTAGATTCGGATTCACTACGTCAGGAAATTTGTAATTATTTACAAGAAAATAAACCCATAATTGAAGGAATGGATACAATATCGATTTTGAATATGGAAAGAGGCGATTATATTCAACATATGCGTAATAGTTCAACTCAGGGAGGTGCAATTGAAATTCAAGTTGCATGCAATTTGTATAATGTGAAAATAATTGTGAAAAATATTCGCCATCACAATGGAAAAAATATAGAATTTGTACCCCTTCACACAAATATTGAAAAGGAACTTTGTATTACATGGAATGGAGGTCATTATGAACCAGTATTAACTGGTTAATTCTCTATATATATTTTTATAAGTTATATTATAAAAGTATAAAATTGATTTGCTATAGATATTTATATTTCTTGTAAAAATAATTATGGAGAAACGTTTGAACAATAAAGTCGAAATTTATGTCAAGAGTTTTAAAGATGATATTCGTAATAAAATAATGAGTTTGGATTTTAAAAGCGATAATACTATTCCAAATTTGTTGGAATATATTTATGATTATAATAGGTTGGTTGTTGATAAAGAGGATTTTGTAAAACGCAAACGTGTTAAAAACTCAATTCCTGAGAATAATCGTTGTATGGCAAAACGTGCAAATAATGAACAATGTACTCGTAGGAGAAAGGATGCATTGACCGAATTCTGTGGAACACACGCAAAAGGTACGCCGCATGGTTTAGTTGATAGCAAAGAGGAAAATATAAAAACGACACAAACTCTAGAAGTATTTGCTCAAGAAATTAAGGGCATTGTTTATTATATTGATCATCATCACAATGTTTATAATACTGAACAAATTATGTCCAATAAGGAAAATCCAGAAACCATCGGAAAGTGGGAAAAAAATGGAGAAAACTATAGCATCCCTTCCTTGGGTTTAGTTTGACTTATCCACCTTTCTTGTCAAAACCTCTTTTGATACTTCTTCCCTATTTTCGAGTATAAAATTATTTACTTCATTTGCCTTTGCATTATCACCTTGATAATATTTAGATAGTATATTTTGTAGCATTTTTTTTGATATAGGTTTTTTAGTTTTTCTGGTTGTTGATTCCAATCTTCCATTTTTTATGTCAAAACTGTCGATCTCATTGTTTTTCATTAAATCTAATAATGAATTTGATATTGTTTCTTTCATTTTTCGACGATTCAATACTTCGTCACGTAATTGACGCATTTCATTATCAATTTTAACCCATTGTTTCACGTGTTCAACAATTGTATTTTTATTTTCCATATTATACTATATTATTTCTTCTTTTTTATATTATATTCATTTCTTTTTTAACTATATTATTATATATAATGTTTGTCTTACAAAACAAAAGACCGAATTTTAGAAAAAACATAAATATGTATAATGATCAGAAACAAAAGATGGAAACGTCTTTTACTGTTAATCGATTTACTAGTGATAATATTAATGATGTTTCAAAAAACAATGAAACCACTCCTAAAATAAAGGAAATGACATGGGGCGAACCAACTTGGTATTTATTTCATACTTTAGCAGAAAAGGTTGAAGAAAAAAATTTTAATGAATTGCGCGAAAAATTATTAAGTTTTATTACTCGCATTTGCAATAATCTTCCGTGTCCCGAATGTACTGCACATGCAACAAACTATTTAAGTTCAATTAATTATTCTTCTATACAAACAAAAGACCAATTAAAACGTATGTTATGGGAATTTCATAATATTGTTAATAAAAATAAAATGTTTTCTTTGTTTTCTTACGACGAGTTGAATAAAAAGTATAGTCAAGCTCAAACCGTGAATATCGTAAGAAATTTCTTTTATCATTATTCTAGAAAACAATATAATGTACGATTATCAATGGACAACATAACGCGCAGGAATATTTTGAAAGATTTACAAATCTGGTTAGAACAAAATACAGATAAGTTTCATCCGTAAATTATTATAAATATACTAAAATTTTTTTATTATGTTTGATTTCTGTGAGGAACATACATTCTCCATTCCAATGTAGATATGTCTTCACCATAGATAAAATTGATTTTTTCTACCTTATTATGTCAATTACAACTACATATTCTTACCATGGAAATACTTGACCCTACACTTTTCGCAATGATTACCGACGCATGTAACTCGTACAGACGCCCCGTATTGCGGCGTGCTACCAAGAACGATTTTGCTGCATCGAATAATTTTAACCGTGTGGAACAGATTGACTCTGTTCCGGGACATCGAGAACAGGTCGAATACGGTGCAAAAAAACGCATAAAACCCTGACGCACAGGAACCAAAAGTCAACAGATTCCTTCTAATGGAAACTTTGGCAAATCATCGGGGCGAACTTGAACTTAATTGCCTTGTGTCTATATTACACAATTGCCGGAATGACGAAACGAACTCATTAATCGAGTTCGCATCTGATATGTAGCAATTACATTTTGCATATTTAATAAACAGCATTTTTTTATATAATTATTTGACATTAAATAATTATACTTTTTACTTAGCAACTGACCTACATTTGTATAAACTCTTGGACGGTTTTGAACATACATCTTTGTTGGCAATACCACTCATATATGCTAGATTTGGCATATTAGTAGATTCAATAATCATAGCCCATAATGTACCTATTATAGCACCAATAATTAACGAAATGAGTAAATATTTCGGACTGGAACATAAATTGGATGTACTCCACATAATGTCAGCTACAATTACTAGTGGGAATATAATAAAAGTAGCAATGTTTTGTGTCTGTAAATTATTAACTGTAATGAAATACGTTAAATATGACAGTGTATAACCAAATACAGTTTGACTTAAAGGTAATATAGAAATTGGTTGCGTGTTTCCTAAGGTTAATTGAGTACATCTAATCCTGGAATAATCAGTTGGCATTAAACCTTTGGGTGGAGAGAATTTCTTCAAAATTCCTCCAAGAACAATGGTTACAAAAGATGCAACGATTAATCCGATTAAATAAATGACACCCTTTAGATCTTGATTAAATAATGATTGTAATGTAAAATAACTTACAATAATAAATGGAGCAAGTCTGAAAAACATGTACAGAATGTTGATAATGTTGAGATCCATAATTTACAATTTCTTATATTATCGTTAGAAATTGTAAATCACTAAAATGTATTTACTTGAAAACTATTTACTTGAAAACTATTTACTTGAAAACTATTTTCATAACTTCATCGATATGATCCACTTCGTGGAAAGTCATTTCATCCAAATCAATTACTGCCTTATATTTCTCTAAAAAATCGTTAAAATCTTCGTGATTCTCTTTTGGATATAATATTGTTTTTACACCAGCGCGCATACTTCCTAAAATTTTAGAATCTAGTCCGCCGATCGCGGTAATTCTACCGCGCAAATTTGTTTCACCAGTCATTGAAAATGTATTGTCTATAGGTTTATCATTTAACAAACTATACATTGCCATTGTGATTGCCCCTCCTGCAGATGGACCGTCTTTACTAACAGCACCTTCGGGACAATGAATGTGTATTCCCTGATTCTTTGTTTCTTCAAATCGTTTAATTAATTCTTCTTGTCTTTCTTTTGAGATTAATGACCATGCTAATGTTTTGGCAACTGTCATACTCTCCTTCATTACATCTCCTTGCATACCTGTTAATTTAAAGTCCAAGAAAGTAGATGCGGGGTAAAAACTGGCTTCAATTGGAATAATACCTCCTTTTCCAAGTGCGTTAGCCCACATTCCATTCATAATACCAACCATAGGTTCTTTGTGAATTTTAACATCGCTCACCTTTCGTTGTTTTTTCAAATAAGTTGTTCCTAAATCTTCGATTTCAATTGTAATTGGTAATTTAATCTTATTCTCACTAACGGTATTCAATAACAATAAATTGATCTCACCATATAAATCAAATAATATTTCTTTTAATTTTCTTACACCAGGTTCCATGGTGTAAGCTTCAATAATATATTTAATCACGTCTTCTGTCAGATTGACCACATTTTCAAACCCCATTTTACTATTCAACTCGGGCATGATAAATTTATTTACAATAACAATCTTGTCCGACCATGATAGGTTGTGGAATTTAATTCTATGAATACGATCTAGCAAAACTCTATCGATTTGATCTGGATCATTATATGAGAAAATAAACAGTGCTTTGGACAAATCAAATGGAACTCCACTAAAATATCTGTCTTGGAATTCATCGTTCTGAGTTGTATCAATTAAATGGGTCAAAATACCGATAATTTCACGCCCCTGCTCTGTCTTACTGACCTTGTCTAACTCATCAATATATATAATAGGATTCATGCACTTACTTTCCATCAAAACATCCACCACTTTACCCCATGTGGAATTCACATAAGTATAATTGTGACCCTCTAATGTAGAACCATTCGATGAACCTCCAAGAGCAATGAAAGAAAATGGACGGGTAACACCATTCTCATCTTCCAAACAACATGATAATCCTCTTTTGGCTAAGGATGTCTTTCCTACACCAGGAGATCCTTCGAAACCAAAACAATATCCCTTTTGTTCTCCATTTATCCATTGACCTACAATTTTTTGAATTTGTTGTTTGGCCTCGTTATGTCCATATATCGAATCCTCCAAATCATCATGTATCTTTTCCATACTCTTTTTCTCCCAATCAATCTCTTCGCATATATTCGCAATTTGTTTTAATACTGTAATATTTAAATTACTTGGATTGATTACATTCAATAATTCAATTAAATGTTTGGTTGTTTTATTATCACTTATATGAGTATTCAACAACTTTAACATACCACTTTTCGTCTTTTCGCTTGTCTTTTTATTAATAAATAAACCCAATATTTTTGATAAATCTGGTTTTGTTTTCTTTTTTAAGTGAGTCATACAGTCTTTTACTGATTCTTCAATACATTCTTTTTCAATTACATCAATTTGTTGATTGATCTCATACAATGTGTATTTGGATTTGTGATTTGTTGAATCTTTAATGTTATTTACATTTTTGAATAGTTCGTTTAATTTTTCGATTTTACACAAAATAGGTTCTTTTCTAAAAATACCAAATGGGACTCGTACTAATCCTTCTAAATACTGTTTTGATTTATTTCCCTGGTCGTCGCCTTTACTTTTAATTTCTTTTAATTTTAATAAAGCTTTGTCCTTTATTTTGGGTTCTGCCTTCATTAATATAACTTGTTGTTCCAATGACACCTTTGATACATCACAACTAGATATAGTCTGTTGTGTAAATTCAATTGTGTTGATCATGGTTTCTTTGAAATATTGCTTCAATTTCCAGGGTAACGATTCATATAACATAATTTGTTCGTTGTTATCAATACCGTCAGGATTTTCGGATGGACCAATCAAATCGTATAACATATATGCAATATACTGAATTTCATTGTCAATGTCATATGTAAATAAATTGATTAACATTTTTCTTCTGGATGTTAAATCCATGTCAAAGAACTTTTTGATAATGTTCTCAATCTTATTATTCTTTACTTGTTTAACGTCACTTAACATTGTATTGAATTTTTTCAAAAAATCTGCATTTGAATAAATCAATATATCCTTTAATGTTATTGTATTTATCCAACGATCTACGAGTGTATGGTTTTCTGCAGCATCTTTTAAATAGTTTGCAATATCCTTCATTTTGTTATTGATATATTCGTTGTCTAATAAAAACTGAGTGGGAATGTCTCTCATTATACCTGATATACTTAATAATTTTTTATCGGTTGTGTTTCTAATAATAATGCGAATACCATAAACCGACTGATACAAGGAATGAAACATTGTGGATGGTTCAAAACATTCTAGATGTGGTGTTTTATCAATCTGAATAGTACTGTCTATGATTTTATTGATACTACTGCTGTTTGAACACTCATTCCATGGCAAATTTTTATATCCAACCGGGATCATATAATTTTCAATTAATTTTATCTTATTGTTGATTTCAGAATCACTTGTGTCGTACGTATCTAACTTGTTGTACTTTGTTCCAAATACTACATAATAAATATCTTCTACCGAATATGTACCGTATGTTGAAAATATAACGGAAAGTTTGTCAAATATAGTTTGAATAATAACTAACGTATTATCCATTTCGTTATCATGAATTGGAATACTTTCCTTTAATGATTGAGCCGATGTATATATTGTATGTAAATGATCACTACATTGACCTATACTGCTCTTACTGAAAATATCATATTGTTTGCAAAAATCCAGCGATAAATACGTTCTTTGAATAATATCAATAACCTGTTGCAGTTTTTTTTCGATAAATTTATTAAAATCAGTGTTTTTAACTGATTTGGTTATCGCAGTACTAGTTGTAGAGTTTTTTTTTCCTTGTTTTGCCATCGTAATATAATGATATATATTATTATTATTATATTTAAAAATATTATAAACTATATAAACATTTTTTGACATATATACTATATAAAATGGGAATTCCGAGTTATTTTTCGTATATTATTAAGAATTATTCTAATATTATACGTAGTTGTAAGCAAATAGTCAAAGAACAAATTTGCTTTCAATACTTATATATGGATTGTAATTCGATTATTTATGATGAATTTCATAAAATGGAAGAAGATATTGCTAAAAATATCATCCAACTTGAAGATATTGAAAAAATACTAATTTCTAAAGTTATTTCAAAACTAGGGGTTTATATTTCACATATACAACCTACTAAATTAGTGTTTATCGCATTTGACGGAGTGGCACCCCTTGCTAAAATGGAACAACAACGAAGTCGTAGATGTAAAGGATATATTACTGAAAGAATCAATAATTATACTTCTAAAAATGACACTACTTCAAAATGGAGCACTTCAAATATTACTCCTGGCACAATTTTTATGAACAATTTGTCTAAAAAAATAAAGAAAGCATTTGGAAATTTGGAAAATCATTATCATGTTGAAAAGATAATTGTTTCAGGTTCAGATGAATGTGGTGAAGGAGAACATAAAATGTTTCAACATATTAGAGAGAATAAAAAAACAAAGTCTGATAATATTGCCGTATATGGTCTTGATTCTGATTTAATTATGTTGTCTGTATTTCATTGCAAATTGTTTGATAATTTATTTATTTTTCGAGAAACTCCTGAATTTGGAAAACAAATTATATCCGGAGACCATAATGATAGTGAATATTTATATTTACATATTCAATCGTTTGCAAATGCGATATTAACCGAAATGAATTGTGATGCATCTGATAGTCACCGATTATATGACTATATTTTCTTGTGTTTCTTACTTGGTAATGATTTCTTACCACACTTCCCGTCGTTAAATATTAGAACTACTGGTATCGACACTCTATTAACGGTATATCGTGATGTTATTGGCAAATATTCGAATAAATCTTTTATAAATCAAAATATGCAGATTCAATGGAGATATGTTTTATTGTTTTTCAATGCTTTGGCAAAAGAAGAACATACTCGTTTATTAATGGAATATGGTACTCGAGAAAAATTTGGAAAAAGGAAATGGACCACTGAAAATGAAAACGCCAGGGAAAATGTAGTTCGAAATATTCCGGTCATTTATCGGAGCGAAGAATTGTATATAATGCCGCAAAGTCAATTTTGGGAAATGCGTTATTATAATACTTTGTTTCCATCTGATTATAATGTTAAAAATATTTGCACCAATTATTTGGAAGGTCTCGAATGGGTTTTTAAATATTATACGAATAATTGTCCAGATTGGAGATGGAAATATAATTATCATTATCCTCCCCTTATGAAAGATATTTGTAAATATATTCCTAATAAATTTCATGATTTTATTCAAAATTGTCGAAAACCCTTTTCTTCTTCTCTACAATTAGCGTATGTTTTACCAAAAAGAACCCACCATTTATTACCAGTGCATGTTAAAGAATATTTACAGAAAGGATATTCTGATTTATATTTAAACGACGAAGATATAAAATTTCAATGGGCATTTTGTAGATATTTTTGGGAAGCTCATCCTATATTACAACCAATTCAATTGAATACATTGGAAAAATGGGATTATGAATTAAATCATGGTGTAAAAGTTATTTAATGTCAATGGTTTATATTCAAATATACGCGCGATTATTCATCTATATTGTAATGGATTGATCTTCATAAAAAGTATTATTGTTTTTCTTGTTACTATCTATTATTCGTATAATAGATATTAAATTATTCCGTTTTTCATAAAAATAGTTTGTCTTGTTCTTCGTATATACTAAATGCATCATCTGCATCTTCACAACCGTCTGGATCAATACTATACGTATTATACATAGTCATATCGATTCGATTGTGAATATTATACATATGGGGCATTGTATTTGATTCCAATAATATTTTATCTTCCTTTAAATCTCGTTTTACTCCATATAACGGTTCAATTATTTTACGGTATTTATCGTTATAATTATTCATTTTAGAATATGATTACATTGCATCGAATAATATATTTATATGACTATCATGTAAATTATATAAAATTGAATGGTTGCTAATATTAAATAGCATTATAACTTGATTTAAGTATCTATTATGGAAACTCCTGCAATTATTCGAACCGTTAAGAATTGGTATAATAATACCATCATATATGTACCAACAATATTACTCGTGTATATGGGAATAAGTGGATTGCATTTTGCTTCGTCCAACTTATATCCATATTTATGCACTCCAATTACATTTATCGGTATATTAATGACCCCATTCATGATCGTTACACCACATTGTTTAGCATTACGTTGGATAGTCGAATGGTCGGGAAATCAAATATCTAGTGCATGGTTTTGGTTAGGCGGATATTTAGTATATTATATCGGAAAGTATGTAACCCCCTATATTCAAACAAAACAGAATGATTCTCATACAATAATCCCTTCGAACGAAGAAAAAGAAGATTGAGTTAATACTGTAAAACTCAATTAATATTCTCTGCTTATTTTACATAAATATGATTTCTATTAAAAAAACTGATTATTCTTATCGTATATCACTTCCCAAAAACGAACATGTAAATATTAATAATGTTTATAACGGTTTGTTTTTTTCTATATTTCCATTGAAAGGGTTGCGTGTTTATAAACAAAATAAACTAATTCAAAATAAAGAATCGAATGATGTTGTCCAAGAGCAGAATACAATCGAAACCGGTGAAAATAAATTAATTGATACCTTTGGAAAAGAAACATTACCAAATAGTTATAGTGTTTTACCATTAGCCAAGGATGAAACAACCGAAATCGAAAAGAATGTGGAAGAAAAGGATAATAGCGAAGATGAAGGGATATATGACACCATGTCTAGTTATTTAACAAAATATTTACCTACTGCTTTTAGTAAGGAAAATAGTAAGGACTTGGACAATGATATTCATATAACTATACCAATTGATAATAACAAACCGGTTTTATTATTGCAAGATATGTTAAATAATTATGAAGGAAATGATATATATAACATTAATGATAGTCTCGTTGATTATAATTTTTTAGAAAAAATGGTAAAGGATTTTTTTATTCAAATTGATTTTTTATT
>Ga0114995_10001708_pt1 | contig 15376 bp, 15 predicted proteins | sample ArcticOcean_MG_C_11_FD_87038 | JGI IMG/M metagenome (GOLD analysis project Ga0114995, IMG submission 87038) | Marine microbial communities from western Arctic Ocean - ArcticOcean_MG_CB2_154 | ecosystem: Environmental > Aquatic > Marine > Oceanic | place: Arctic Ocean: Canada Basin | collected... | reverse complement strand
ATAGATTTAATTGACCGCACACCCTCATAGGGCAATGCGCCTAGGGTGTCTTTGCAGTAGCCAAATTTTTCATGCTCAGTGCCAATACGCCAGTCATTCTTTGGCTTATTGCCCTCTTCTAGATAGCTTGCCAGCTGGTCAAAGCTCTCTATTGGACCACCGCCTGATTGTGGTATGGACATGTGGAACTCCAGTTATCAGTGTTGACCTTGATAAACAGGTGGGCTCTTGATTCAACCAAGTCAAGGTCTGGTCAATGAAGTTTTGTATGATTGCGCCGCCAAATCAAAAATAGATCTGGGCCCTTGCCCTGGGTTGCGGCCTGGGCCTGCGTATAATTCACACTGGGAAGAGCTACCAATGCGTCGAACAATTTATCAGTGCCCTCTGCATCGCCCGGAACAGAGAGTAAACCTTCAGGACCGTAAAACACCCAAGTGATCCGGCCCTTTGTATTCCGGTGCAACTCAATTCGTTCCAGCGTGTCCATGGAAATCGACATGCCACCTTCAGCCGAGAGGTAGCTCACGCGTCTCTCATCCACATCAACCACCCCAGCACCACCCTCACCAGCGGGAAATTTAAACCGGCGGTAAGCGTCGTGCCCAACTAACCCACCTACCACCAGAAAAATACAACCAGCAATGCGTGTCGTCCCATAACTAGTAAATACTATAAACAGCCCAGCCGTCACAAAAAGGCCTGCAAGGATGAAGCCACGGCATTTTCGCAGTGAGCTTATAGCTTCAGGCCTTATAAAACTCATCGCCAATCTCCCAAAGTTGTTTGCCAGAGTGCTAATGCAGCAACGACCGCGGTATCTGCTCTTAAAATTCGTGGCCCCAAAGAAACCACATGCGCCTGCGACATAGCATCGAGGCGAATGCGTTCTCGGGGACTGAACCCCCCCTCTGGACCGATCAAGATCGCCCAAGGCCCCGGTTGTTGTGACAATGAAATGGCTTGCCCTATCCGCATTTCATCACAAAACATAATTTGGCGATCATCCCAGGCGTCCAGAAGTATGGAAAGCTTTTGCAGCTCCATCACCGGCGGGACAAAGGTGCCTCCACATTGTTCAGCGGCCTCCACCGCGTGGCTTTGTAACCGATCTTGGCGAACGCGTTCAGAGTTGGTGAAATCTGTATAAACTGGCATAATTTTTCCAGCACCCATCTCAGTAGCTTTTTCGATGATAAAATCCGTGCGGGCTTTTTTAATTGGGGCAAACATCAACCAAAGATCTGCCGGCAACATTATTGGCTTGGACTGGCTTTCACAGAGCAGAACCCCAGCCTTTTTGCCTGCCTTAACCACCCGCGCCAACCATTCGCCATCACGGCCATTAAAAAGCTCCAGAACCTCGTCCACACCCTTTCGCATAACACTAAAAAGATAATGTGATTGTTCACGGCTCAAAGGAACCGATTGCCCCACCCCTAGCGGGTGATCTACATATAAGCGAATAACTGAAGCCATGGAGCACAGGATATGACTCAATTAGGAAAATCACCAGAGGGTCAGGTCGCTGATGCGGTAAAAGACAATTGGGTAGATCGCTTAGCACCTGCCGCGAGCCGCCCATATTTACGCCTTTCCCGCGCAGATCGGCCCATCGGAACTTGGCTTTTGTACATTCCTTGCATATGGGGCGTCCTCTTGGCGGCCCTACATGATGGAAATTTACAGATTTGGGATGCCTGGTTGATATTGGCTTCTGGCGCAGGCGCCTGGCTGATGCGTGGAGCAGGCTGCAGCTGGAATGACATAACAGATAGACATTTTGATGCCCAAGTCGCCCGCACCCTCTCACGACCCATCCCCTCAGGCCAAGTCACAGTGCGCAGCGCGGTCATTTGGATGGCAGCTCAAGCCCTGACTGCCTTTTGCATATTGCTGACCTTTGGGCCCATGGCTATCGCGATCGGCGTTGCCAGCCTTGGGTTTATTGCAATTTATCCTTTTGCCAAGAGGTTTACTTGGTGGCCACAGGTTTTTCTGGGTCTGGCTTTCAACTGGGGCGCGTTACTCGGTTGGGTCGCCCACACAGGTAAACTCGAATGGCCCGCATTAATACTTTATCTCAGCGGAATTTCTTGGACCCTATTTTATGACACCATCTATGCACATCAGGACACCGAAGATGACGCTTTGATTGGCGTGAAATCTACAGCCCGTCTGTTTGGTCAGAGTAGCCCACGCTGGCTAAGCTTGTTTTTGGGGCTTGCTGTCGGCCTAATGGGCATCGCTATTTGGATGGCTAATCCAAGTAACGTATTAGGACTGTGGGTGGCGCTGCTCGGACCCTTGAGCTTTGGCTTGCACATGGCCTGGCAACTCAGCAACCTAGACATCAACCACAGTGGCATTTTACTTACATTATTTCGTACCAATCGCGAAACGGGCCTCTTACCCGTGCTATTTTTCGCCGTAGCGGTGATGCTATGATTGATCCCGCACCAGTCCCGCTTTAGAACAACCGGGAGACTTAAGGAAAATAAATGAAATTTATCTCGGTCATGCTGTCCGCAGCCGCTTTTGCAATTGCTGGTTTGGGAGCATATTTTACTGCTGGCATGGCGGTCACTTGGATTGAGGATAGTTCTGCCAGAGCTGTTACAAAACAACTTCGGATAGAGGGGTATTCTTGGGCAAATGTTCAAACCTATGGTTTACAAGTAATTTTGGAGGGAGACGCACCATCTGAAGCAGATCGTTTCAAAGCACTTGCAGCTGCTGGCATGACGGTAGAAGCTGCCCGAGTGATTGACAACTTTACAATCCAAGACAGAAGTCCCCCCGTTGCACCAAAATTCTCTGTTGAGATATTGCGCAACGATACCAGCATTTCACTTATCGGACTGATTCCCACGTCTGCCAATAATACTAATTTCCGTAATCGTATTTTGCGCATTGCAGATGACTTGCCTGTGGCGGATTTCATGGAAACTGCAGATTATCCTGAACCTGACACTTGGTCCTCTGCCATTTCTTATGCGCTTTTAGCCCTGGAACGCTTGGAGCGCTCAAAAATATCAGTTGGAGAAGATCAGGTAAAGATCGTAGCGATTGGAGATTCACCCAAACAGAAGTCTAAGCTTTTTGAGGAACTGACCCGCCGCACACCAGAAGGTATAAAATCCGACATTTCGATCAGCGCTCCACGCCCGGTTATAACGCCCTTTACCCTTCGGTTTAGGATCACCCCTGATGGAGCGTGGTTTGACGCCTGCTCAGCGGATTCCGCGAAAGCAGCCAAACTTATTTTAAACTCTGCAAAAGTGGCGGGTCTTCATAACAATGCAGCCTGCCAGCAAGGGTTAGGCGTACCTTCCCCAATGTGGGGGGAAGCAGCAGCACTCTCCATCACGGCCCTAGCCAAACTTGGCGGTGGCTCAGTTACATTAAGCGATGCGGACGTAACCCTAACCGCAACAGAAGGTACGGACCCCAAGCTATTTGATAAGATCACCAGCCGTCTTGACGCAGATTTGCCTGAGGTTTTTGCATTAAAAAAGGTACTCCTTGTTGAAATGGCGAAGCTCGATGGCCAAGAAGCCCCACCCGAAATGATTGCCACTTTGTCGCCCGAAGGACAGGTACAGATCCGTGGATACGTAAATGATACATGGGCCAAACGGACATTAGAAACATTTTCATATGCAATATTTGGGACTGAAGATGTGTTTTTATCTACCAAGCTGCGAGAAGATTTGCCTAGTGGTTGGTTAGTACGGATTATGGCCAGCTTAGCTGCACTTGGTAAACTAAACTCTGGTCTTGTGAACGTGACACCCTCGCTCATCACTTTATCGGGCCTAACTGGAAACAAGGCCTCCAAGACCCAAATTTCTCAAATTCTTTTAGAAAAAATTGGAAATTCCACTGAGTTTGAATTAGATGTCGCCTATCTTGAGCAACTGGACCCCTTGGCACAAATGCAGTCGGGCCCAGAATGTATCAATGAAATTAGCGGTCTGATTGCAAATAATAAGATTACCTTTGAGCCAGGCTCAACCACCCTAGACAGCAACAGCAAAAATACAATTGATGCTATAGCAGAGGTGTTCAGCCGCTGCCTTGAAGCACCAATTGAGATCGGAGGGCATACTGATAGCCAGGGCCGCGAAGAGATGAACTTAAATCTAAGCCAGAGCCGAGCTGATGCGGTTTTAAACGCACTACGCTCAGCCCGGGTGAAGCTAAAAACTTTGACTTCTGTGGGGTATGGTGAGGCCCAACCAATCGCAGACAACACAACAGAATCAGGTCGTGAAGCCAACCGCCGAATAGCGTTCAGTCTCCTACTCCCTGACAACACTGCACCGCAAGACCTACCTGCCACAGCTGAGGAGACCAATAATGAACAGAACTGAGTTCATCTTAACCACCACGATCATTCTGTTTGTTGCTTTTTGCCTCGGCTGGTTTGCCAATTGGTTGTTCAATCGCTTTGTCCGCGTCAGTCATTCTGATGTAAGCGCCTTGGATAAAATGGCCCAATCTTTGTACGAAGCCGAAGACATGCGGGATCAAGCCATCACCTATATTGAAAAACGCGAAACTGAGATGAGTAATCAACTATCACAAGCCGAAGCCGAACTGCGCGCAGCTATGGAAGGTTTACGGGTTGCTCGGACCGAGGCGGAAGAGCTTCGCACCTATATTGAGCAACAAAACTCTGGTGGTTAGTTTAAGCTTCCGGCTCTCGGGACCATGCAGCCAAAGCTGCTTCATCTGTAGCTTTTGATTGCACCCATTCCGTGTGATCTTTCGATATTTCTTTTTTCCAAAATGGTGCGCGAGATTTCAAGTAATCCATCAGGTAATCCGCCCCCGCAAAGGCATCTTTTCGATGGCGTGCAGCTGTGGCCACCATCATGATGGTTTCACCGGGCGTCAGCATACCATAGCGATGGATTACTAGTGCATCTTCTAATCCAAATTTAGTTATCGCTTGAGTTTCAATTTTCTGTAAGGCAGCTTCTGTCATCGCTGGATAATGCTCAATAAACATATGATCTAGACTGCCGCTATCATCTCTTACAATGCCCGTAAAAGTTACTAAAGCGCCTGCACTTTTAACCTTTGCCTGAAAAGTATTAACTTCCACCGAAAAATCGAATGCGGCTTCCTGAACCCGGGTCACCATTTCAGCCTCCTGTCATGGGCGGAAAGAACGCCACTTCATAGGAGTCTTTTAAATGCGTTGTCAGCTCACCGAGTTCCTGATCCACAGCCACACATATTGCTGACATATCCGCAAAAGCGGCAGCGCAACCCTCATCACGCTGCAACAGTTCTACCACAAGATCTGCAACAGTCGTAGCATCTGTTTCTACAGTTTCTTGGCTGTGCCCCACCCGTTCGCGCACCCAAGCAAAATAAAGAATATTAAGTTTCATGGCTGTTAATCCCGCAAATGTGGCAGTGCTTTTCGAAAATAGTCTACGCCAGTGATTACAGTTAGAGCTGCTGCTGCCCATAACAATGTAATGCCACTGAACCAAGTGGCATACATCCCGTTGTAATAAAATAATAAATGATTGGGGTCTAACAAGGTTGACGATAAAATGTCATCTAAAATTTTGGAATCCATCCCAGAAGTTCTAATCAGAAAATAATGCTCGAAAATACCAACGGCAAATAGCAAGGCAATTGCAATCATTTGCACGGTAGTTTTCCACTTAGCTACTTTGGTCACTTGCAAAGTTCCAGCTACGTCACCTAAAAACTCTCTTAAGCCTGAAACAAAAACCTCCCGAAACACAATTAAAGCAGCTGGCAGTAATATTAAAGCATCGAGGCCAAAAACACTGGCCAAAACTAACAAGGCAATCACTACCATCGCTTTATCGGCGATTGGATCCAACATTGCGCCAAGTTTGCTTTCCTGTTTCCATGCCCTTGCCAAAAACCCATCCAGCCAATCAGTTATCGCTGCACCCACAAATAAGATCAGCGCCGCCCAATCCGCATATGGTCGGGTGAAAAACAAAAACATCACAGCGACCATTGGTGCAGCAATCAATCGGATCATCGTAAGAATATTAGGTAACGTCCACATATTTCAAACCTAACCCGGTTCATAAGGGCATACTACCCTAATCAATAAAGTTTTACGATTCCAATTCATAAGTTTTGGAACCGCAAAGGGCTACCGCAGCTAGGGTTGGAAGTAGCTGTAAATTATCTCTGCCATTGCATCTGAAACACCATCAACAGCTATTAAATCTACCAAATTGGCACGTGCAACGGCTTTTGCTGAGCCAAAATGCGACAGCAAAGCTTTTTTTCGTTTTGGGCCTATACCATCGATATCATCCAAAGGGTTTTTCATATTAGCTTTTGCCCGTTTCGCTCGATGTGTCCCAATGGCAAAACGGTGTGCCTCATCGCGTAGACGTTGTACAAAATAAAGCACTGGATCGTTATGGCGCAGGGCCATGACAGGCTTGCCAGTGCGGTAAAACTCTTCCTTACCCGCGTCTCGGTCAACGCCCTTGGCAACCCCAATCATCGCAATATCATCGACGCCCCATTCGCGCATTATATCATGGACAGCGCTAACTTGTCCCGCCCCACCATCAATCAACAGTAAATCTGGCCAAGTCTCGGATTTGCGCTCCGGGTCTTCTTTCAAAAGGCGCTTGAAGCGGCGCCCCAGAACCTCTTTCATCATACCTAAATCATCGCCCGGCGTTATGTCGTTACCTTTAATATTGAACTTGCGGTATTGTGATTTGATCATGCCCTCATGACCCACCACGATCATACCCCCAACAGCATTGGTGCCTTGAATGTGGCTGTTGTCATACACCTCAATCCGGCGCGGGGGTTCAGGCAGATCAAAGGCCACAGCCAGCCCCTTTAACAATTTAATTTGTGAAGCTGTTTCTGACATTCGTCGTGCTAGGCTTTCACGGGCATTCCGTTTAGCCCCTGCCACCAGTTCAAGCTTTTCCCCACGCATTGGCACCGCAATTTCAACTCTACGTCCAAGTTTGCCAGCCAGTGCATCCGCCATCAAATCCGGGTCTTCAATCCTATCAGAGAGCAGCACCATGCGGGGTGGTTCACGATCAGAATAAAACTGACCCACAAAGGCCTGCATCACTTCAGTGGTAGAGACATCCCCTACAATGCGAGGATAATAGTCGCGGTTACCCCAGTTTTGATTACCACGTATGAAAAATACCTGAACGCAGGCCTGACCCGCTTCCATATGTAAGGCGATCACATCAGCTTCTGGGACACCCTGTGGGTTTATGCCCTGTGAAGATTGGACTTGGTTCATAGCTTTAATGCGGTCGCGCAAGGCGGCGGCACGCTCAAACTCCATATTTTCGGAGGCTGCCTGCATATCTTTTGCTAGTTCCGCCTGTATGTGAGTGGACTTCCCACCTAAAAATCGCTCCGCATCCCGGACTAGGGTCGCATATTCATCAGCTTTGACATAGCCTACGCAGGGGGCACAACAGCGCTTAATTTGGTACTGTAGGCACGGCCGGCTGCGCGACTCAAATTGACTGTCAGTGCAATCACGCAAAAGAAAAAACCTCTGTAATTGATTCAGCGTGCGGTTTACTGCACCTGCACTCGCAAATGGTCCATAATAATTGCCCTTTTCCTTCTTTGCTCCTCGGTGTTTTTTGATCTGCGGAAATCCGTGTTCAAGGCTAACAAGTATATTCGGAAATGACTTGTCGTCTCGCAGCAACACATTATATTTCGGTTTTAATTGCTTAATGAGGTTTTGCTCAAGTAGTAGGGCCTCAATTTCAGTCTTAGTAGTCAAAAACATCATACTCGTAGTCTCGCTGATCATCCGACTAATTCGAGCGGAATGCCCTTGCGGCCGCGCATAACTCGCCACGCGGCTTTTCAAGCTACGGGCTTTGCCAACATATAGAACCCTACTTTCAGCATCAAGCATACGATTTACGCCTGGCGAGCCATCAAGACGAGTCAGGTAATCGGCAATAAGTTCATAGCTGGTGAGTGGTAGCGTTGGCTCAATCATGGCTCTATTTTTAACTAAATGATTCTAATCATAGCTGCACCGAAACAACGCTCACTGCAAGAATTATCCCATCCCCAGTTTCTGTGGGTAAGTCTAGGGATAAATTCTGAAAAAACACAAATTTGCCATATTAAATGGGTTAATCATTAATTTGCACAAAAATTAATCAATTTTTTAATATACTGTTTTTTATGTATAATATTTTAATTAACTTACAACTAATTGAATTTATTTGATTTTTATAAACACGCTTTGATTGAAAACCACATAGGTGTACAACTTCAGATCACGATTATCAGTCAAGTCCCAAAACATCAGGCGTTTTCCACGCTAAATGCTGCCCACCGTCAACACATAACAACTGCCCAGTTACTGCCGGCGCATTGATCAAATACCCCAATGCAGCAGTAATATCATTGGGATTTGAGCCACGCTCAAGTATAGTTGCAGCCCGTTGTCGGGTAAAATGCTGAGTTGACTGACGCACACCCTGCACAGTTGGACCAGGCCCTATAGCGTTAACCCGAATGTTAGGCGCCAGCGCACGTGCTGCGGTTTGAGTGAGCGCCCAAAGGCCCATTTTAGCGAGTGTATAACTCATGAAATCAGGCGTAAGTTTGCGCACTCTTTGATCCAGCATATTGACTACAAGCCCCTGCGCTATCGGTTCACCCATTTCATCAATTTTGGCCTTAGGTGCCTGTTTCGCAAATTCTTGGGTGAGCACAAACGGGGCCCGGAGATTACTTTCCATATGCCTATCCCAGCTTGAGCGCGTTGCAGTCTCGATAGTGTCATGTTCAAAGATCGAGGCATTGTTTACCAGTAGGGTCAGACTTCCACCCAAACCCTCCACAGCACGCGCAATCAAGGGTTGCGACCCAGAATCTTCAAGCAAATTCGCCTGCAGTGCCACAGATTTCCGGCCCATGGCTTGGATCTCCCCCACTGTTTCATTCGCAACCTCCGTTGACCTCGCATAATGCACAGCAACATCGAAACCTTGCTGGCCCAAATATAAAGCCATCTCACGCCCCAACCGAATGGCGCTACCCGTAACCAATGCACGCATATAATCTCTCCTCAGAACAGTACAATTAACAGATATACCATATACAGTAGGGTCAAGGCTGCGCCCCAAATCCGCGTGATATTTTGTCTAAAAAGTACAAATGGAACCAGCAAAAGCGAACTGGCTAACATAACCCACAAATCAAATCTCAAAAAACCCGCAGCTACTGGAATTGGCCCCACTAAAGCGGCGATCCCAATAATAGCTAAAAGATTAAACATGTTTGAGCCAATCACATTGCCAAGCGCCACATCCGCCTGGCGCCTGATAGCGGCGACAGTGGTAGTCGCGAGCTCAGGCAAAGAGGTGCCAACAGCAATCAAGGTGAGCCCAATGGCTGTGTCCGGCACCCCAAAATCTTGTGCGATAATTTCTGCATTCACGACTAAAACCTTGGCGCCCACCGGCAAACCTACCAACCCAAATAGCAAATAAAGCAAGATTTTCCATCCACGCATAGACGGATCAAGGCCTTCTAAGTGCCTCACAGGTACGGCCGCTACCGCTGCCGCGTAGTTCTCGCGGCGGGCTCTTGCGGCTTGGCCCAGCAAAATCACAGCTAAGACTACGAGGAGTAGAGATCCATGCAACCAAGTAAACGGTCCTACAAAAGCCAACGCGATAAACAGCACCGACGCAAAAATCATGAGGGCAAAAGATTTTTTTGTATCAAATTCAGATGTGTAAAGCCCCGCAGCCATGGCCGGCAAACCCAAGACCAGCAAAATATTCGCTGTATTTGAACCAATAACATTACCCATAGCCAAGCCTGGAGCATTATCTGCCATGGCAGATAATACGATTAGAAGCTCAGGCGCCGAAGTCCCGAAAGCCACCACAGTCAGGCTCACCACAAGCGTTGATATGCCAAGGCGCAATGACAAATTGACAGCGCCTTTTACAAGGCAATCACCCGCAAGTAGCAACGTCACAAGCCCAAGCACTACGAATATCCAAGCCATTCTTTAGCCTTTGTGGCGGCCAATATGGCCACAAGAGCATGGGCCTCTACCCATTCTATAACGTCCACATTTAGGGCATTTTGCATTTTTTAATCGAGTTTGACCTGGAAATTTCAAACGCCCAAACATTGCCAAAACAGCAATGCCAATTAAAAAAAATGTGACAATTTTAACTAGCATCAACCTACATCCCAAAGCGCGCAAAAGCGGCGCGCTCTTCTATACTATGGCTCACATCACCCAAGACATGCATGCCAAACCGGGTTAAGATAGATTTTTTTTGGCCAAAAACCTGGAACTTAACTTTATCACCAAATTTGTTTTTCATAATTGGGACTAAATGACCAATCCCATCGGCCAAACCATCCTCAATACCTTTTTTTCCAACCCAGATTTCTCCAGTGAACAGATCACGTTCTGCTAGTTTAGGCCCCCGGCGCGCCGTAATGTGGTCTTTGAAAGTCTGGTGGATGCCATCCAACAAACTCTTGAGGCGCGCCACGTCCTCTTCTTTTTGAGGTTGGAACGGGTCCAGCATCGACTTCGAAGTGCCCGCGGTGTGCACCCGGCGCTCAACTCCATATTTAGTAATTAATTGATCCAGGCCAAAACCTGCCGAAACAACTCCAATGGAGCCAACAATAGAGGAGGCATCCACATAGATCTCATCAGCACTTGCCGCCAGCCAATAGCCACCAGAGGCAGCTATATCTTCAACAAAGGCGTAGACCGGAACTTCGCTTTCATCAGCTAATCGGCGGATACGCGCGCCAATCAAAGAAGATTGGACAGGGCTGCCACCTGGGGAGTTGATGACCAATGCCACTGCACTCGGTTTTTTAGCAAAAGCTTTTTTGAATAATGGAGCGAGCCCGGCATCATTCAAACCGCGGCCCGTCGCGATCATGCCATTTAAGCGCACAACAGATACGGTTTTGCGGTCTCGTCGGAAGGGGTTTTTAATTTTCATGTTTTCGACATAAGACACCCCCCGCCCCGTAACAAGGCGAACAATTATTAAATTAGCTGCGAATGCGCCAACCAGTTTTGAAAATCCACCAAATAAAGGCCAAACAGGCCAAAGTAAAAAGGCTAATCGCGCCAAGGCTCACGCCAATTGCCACATCTGCCTGGCCAAAAAAGGCCCACCTAAATCCAGATATGAGATAAACCACCGGATTGAACATGGTCACGGTTTGCCAAATAGGTGGCAACATAGTGATCGAATAAAACGAGCCCCCCAAAAATACCAACGGCGTAACAACCAGCATTGGAACCAGATTAAGCTGTTCAAAGTTTCCGGCCCAGATCCCAATAATAAAACCCAAAAGTGAAAAGGACAAACAAGTTAAAACTAAAAAACACACCATCGCAATAGGATGTTGGATATCAAGATCTACAAACAGATATGCGGTACCAAGAATAACCAAGCCAATGAACAGGCTCTTGGTTGCTGCCGCCCCGACATAGCCCACAACTATCTCTAAGAAATTAACGGGAGCAGACAATAACTCATAAATCGTACCGATGAACTTGGGGAAATATATCCCAAAACTCGCGTTTGAGATCGATTGTGTCATCACGGACAACATTATGAGCCCAGGCACGATAAATGCCCCGTATTCGACTCCATCAACAGCTTCCATCCGACTGCCAATTGCAGTTCCAAACACAACAAAATAGAGGGTTGTAGACAAAACAGGAGACAAGAACGATTGCTTAAGGGTCCGGAAGAACCGCGCCATTTCAAATGTATAAATTGCACCCACAGCTTGAAAATTCATTTTGCATCCTCCTGAACCAGACCTACAAAAATGTCTTCAAGGCTGGATTGTTGTGTTTGCACGTCGCGCATTTGTAGCCCGGCGGCTTGCAGATCGTTCAAAAGACCTGTGATCCCAGTGCGTTCAGAATTTATGTCATAAGTGTAGGTCAAAGCCTTACCGTCTGCGGCTAAATCCAAGTCATAGCTTGCAAGCTGCGCCGGTACCTCTGTTGAAGGATCAACTAAATCAATGCGAATTTTTTTCTTGCCCATTCGCGCTATTAACGCATCCTTGTCTTCGATTAGTAAAATTTCACCACCATTAATTACTGCAATTCGGTCAGCAATCGCCTCAGCCTCTTCAATGTAATGGGTGGTCAGAATAATGGTCACACCCTGCTTTTTGAGCTTTGCCACCGTATTCCACATGTCTTTGCGCAGCTCGACATCCACACCCGCCGTAGGCTCATCCAAAAATAATACCCTAGGCTCATGCGCCAAAGCCTTAGCTATCAAGACCCTGCGTTTCATGCCACCAGACAGCGTCATGACCTTTGCATTTTTCTTATCAAATAGCGAAAGCGTTTTCAGGATCTCATCTAAATAGGCAGTATTTTTTTTCTTACCAAACAAGCCACGTGAAAACTTCACAGAATTAATGACAGTCTCAAAGGGCTCTAGCGCAATCTCTTGTGGCACCAGCCCAATCATTGCTCGTACTTTGCGGTAGTCACTGCTGATATCCATGCCATCCACGTTGATTTTACCGGATGTCAGGCTCGAAATTCCGCAAATAGTTGAAATTAACGTGGTCTTCCCAGCTCCGTTAGGACCCAACAGAGCAATAATTTCGCCTTCTTTAATCTCAAGATTAACATCTTTAAGTGCTTCAAACCCATCTGCATAAGTTTTCCGTACATTTTGCACAGACACAATTGCTGCCATAACCAGTCCTTTGGAAGTTTAGAAATTTTCAGTCACATCCGCTCTTTGTTGAGGAATGACAACCCCAGCAAATCAGACAAACACAAAATTATTACAAATTGGCGTCTACTTCTAAAGTTAATCATCCTTCAATATCTAAAATGATAGCATAGCTGCAGACGACAATACTGCCACCCAAACGCGGTTTTGAACCCCACAAAAAACTGTAAGCTTCGACGTCATCTATGCGATCTCACGGGTCTAAATGTAAAACGGCCACAAAGAAAACCTTCTTCGTGGCCATAAATACAGCTTCAATAGATCATCTTACCGCAGGCATGCGTTGTTCGATGACCTCAGACCACCAACTACAGCCTGCAGGTATCGCACTATCATCAAAATTATACATCGGGTGGTGCACCATCGCAGTGTCGCCATTACCCACCAAAATATAGGCACCAGGGCGTTCTTCTAGAAGATAGGCAAAATCTTCACCTCCCATCACCAAGGCTGCCTCTTCGCAGGAACCAGATACAGATCGCGCCACGTCAGCTGCAAATTCAGTTTGTTCCTCATGGTTTACCATAACCGGATATCCACGGTGGTATGTTACGCCTGCTGTTCCGCCAAACGTAGCGGCAGTCCCTTCACAAATAGCGCTTATTCGTTTTTCAGCCAAGTCTCGCATCTCAGTCGACATGGTGCGCACTGTCCCTTTCAAATGCACCCCTTGCGGGATAACATTGTAAGCTGTTGACGATGTCTCAAAAGATGTGACTGACACGACAACCTGGTCAATAGGATCAGCATTACGACTGGCAATAGTCTGCAAGGCTAAAACTAAATGGCTAGCCATTACGGTAGTATCAATTGTTCCGTGCGGTTTCGCTGCATGACCACCTAGCCCCTCAAGCTTAATATCAAATGTATCAGTAGCAGCAAAAAAAATACCTGCACGAATTGCAAAACTGCCCACTGGCATGCCGGGCCAATTGTGCATGCCGTATACTTCTTGAATGTTCCAACGCTCCATCAGGCCATCATCGCACATTTCTTTACCACCACCGCCACCTTCTTCAGCAGGTTGAAAAATTACAACCGCAGTTCCATCGAAATTACGGGTCTCCGACAAATACTTAGCCGCACCCAGCAACATTGCTGTATGCCCATCATGCCCACACGCATGCATCGCACCATCAGTTTTTGAAGCATACTCAAGCCCTGTTTGCTCGTGGATAGGCAGCGCATCCATATCAGCGCGTAAGCCAATCACCTTACCCGAACTAGTGGCTGCACCCTTAATCACTCCGACAACGCCAGTACGACCAATGCCCTCGACCACTTCATCACAACCGAACTCACGCAACTTGTCAGCGACCAAGGCACTCGTGCGATGCGTCTCAAATAAAATCTCTGGGTTTTGGTGAATGTCACGGCGCCATGCCGTAATATCATTGTGCAATTCGGCAAATCTGTTTTTTACGGGCATTATTTATTTTCCTATTTCAAAATACTCTCTACCCTAAGCTGCAGGGTGCCAAGATAGAGTTTTACATCTGACAAGGTGCACATCACAAGGGCATCCTGCGCTCAACTATTTCTGCGTACCAACTACACCCGGCGGGGATAGCATTATCATCAAAATTATACTCAGGATGGTGAACCGTCGCGCCGCCACCATTGCCAACCATGATGTAGGCGCCGGGACGTTCTTCTAGCATATAAGAAAAGTCCTCAGCAGCCATAATTGGTGGCGTGTTTGTATCAACTGATCCAGCCACAGCCAATGCAGCATCAGCCGCATAATCCGTGTTTTCCTTTGTATTTACAGTTACCGGGTAGCCACGTTCATAGTTTACTTCAGCAATGCAATCGTGGGCTTGTGCAGTCATGCTCACTAATTGCTTGACCTTCACCTCAACCATATCTCTCACCACTGGATCTAACGTGCGCACCGTCCCACGCATCCGTACTACTTGTGGGATAACGTTGTGAGCCTCAGTATCTGAATGCAATCCACAGACTGACACAACCACCTGACCTAGCGGGTCAACGACGCGTGAGGCAACAGATTGTAGAGCCAAGATCACATGTGCCGCAGCAACATTCGGATCGATAGCCTCGTGAGGAGCAGCGGCGTGACCACCACGACCAGTGATTGTTAAAGAAAACTCGTCCGCAGCAGCCAATAAAGCACCGGACCGGATTGCAAATTCTCCAACAGGCAAGTCTGGCATGTTGTGCATGCCATAAACTTCTTGAATACCCCAACGTTCCATCAGGCCGTCTTTGCACATCTCAAGTCCACCACCGCCGCCTTCTTCCGCAGGTTGAAAAATCATGACTGCTGTACCATCAAAATTGCGGGTCTCTGCCAAATATTGGGCCGCACCCAACAGCATTGCAGTATGGCCATCATGCCCACAGGCATGCATCTTACCCGCTACTGTGCTGGCATATTCCAAACCTGTTGCCTCATGAATTGGCAGGGCATCCATGTCGGCACGCAGGCCAATTACGCGACCCGACGTATCAGTACGGCCTTTAATCACAGCAACAACACCCGTTCTTCCAATACCCGTTGTGATGTCAGTGACGCCAAATTCGTGCAACCGTTCCTCAACAAATTT
>Ga0114995_10001694_pt1 | contig 15419 bp, 18 predicted proteins | sample ArcticOcean_MG_C_11_FD_87038 | JGI IMG/M metagenome (GOLD analysis project Ga0114995, IMG submission 87038) | Marine microbial communities from western Arctic Ocean - ArcticOcean_MG_CB2_154 | ecosystem: Environmental > Aquatic > Marine > Oceanic | place: Arctic Ocean: Canada Basin | collected... | reverse complement strand
GAGGCGTCGACATCTCGCATAAACGGTTCGCCTCATATGTATTGCAAAGACGAATTAATTTAAGTTGGTTAACTTAATCAAGATATTGGCTTCTAATATAGCGGTTGGCTGAACAGAGGGGGTCAAGCCTCTCGTAAAAAGAACCCAAGTCCCGCTAATGCTGCGACTAAGACCGCGAAAAATGTCAACTTAGAGCTAAATGAGGATTTGCCTTTGGTAGCGTTTAAAAAACTGTCTTCTTGCCCTTTTTCGAGAATACCAGCATCTTTCGTCTTCTTGATATTTGATTTTTTAGATGAATCGGGCAAAGAAGTGGTCTTAATTTCTTTAGTTGTAAGAGAGACTGGCTTAGAGTCTTTTTGTGTGGACGCAGGGGCTATGTGATTGGCTTTCAAATAATTATACAGAATTGGTGAGAGACGCTTAGTGGTTTCAATTTTGATTAAAAGTGCTTCGCGATTACCTAAAAGCTCTTGCTTGGTGTTGGCTAAATAGGTGCTGATCATCCTTTTAGCATGATGGATTGTGCCTGCAGAAACAGCTAAGTTAGCTGAGTCCATTTCAGCAGTTACTTGCCTCAAAAGCTTTACACCCCAAGAATCTGTTGATTCCTGATGCGTCTTGCAGAAAAGATCACCGCTGATGGCGGGTCGCTTACAAGGAGTTCCTTTTTGAGTAACCGCGTGGCATTTTTGTGGTGTTTGACCCACGACTTAATTTCCATTGTTTAAGAATCAAGTGTCTGAAATTAGTGTTATTTTTCAGTGTAGTCAATTTATCATTGTCAATTAATGCGGATAGCGGCCACTAATTTCCAGTTTTGTGTCGCTCAGTTAGCGATGCAATGATTGCATGAGCATGATCTTCTGAGAGGTTAAATTCTTCACGCAGCCGTTCGATATGTTCCGCCTCATCGGTTGATATGGTTCCATCCGCAAGGGCATGGTCAACCTCTGCCTCAAAGATTGCCTTTCGTTTTTCGAGTTGATTGGCGAAGGCGCTACCTACGATACCGGTTAATAGAGCGACCGTGCATACGCCCATCAGCGCTGTAAGCGCACCAATCAGTTTGCCTAATGGCGTGATTGGTGACACATCACCATACCCGACGGTGGTTAACGTAATGATGGCCCACCACATCGTTTCTGGGATGGATGAAAACACATCCGGTTGAACCGCGTTCTCGGCAACATATATCAATGCGCTCGCGAGAAATAGGGCAATCCCGAGCAAATAGAGCGCGGCACCGAATGCTCGACGTTCTTCATAGATGGCTGATACCAGATCCTCGAGAGCGGATGAGTAATGGCTCAACTTAAGAAGTCGAATCATTCTAAGTGCGCGGAGCCACCTGAGGTCCGCTCCAGGAATTAGCCATTGAAGGAAGCTTGGAATTAGGGCTAATAAATCAACGACACCGGTGAAGCTGAACATGTATTCAAGTCGTCGACCCATTGCCGTATCCGACTGCAGGTCAGTGCGCTTAGGTGCTGAATAAAGTCGAAGTGCATACTCAACCGCAAACACAGAGACTGAAATCATTTCAAAAATAAACAGTTGTGAACCATAAACTTTTTCAATGCTTTCAACCGATTCGAGGCATACGGCGACAAGGTTTAGGAGGATGAGGACTGATAAGGCAAGGTCTACGCTCTTGCTAATGCCATCGCCAAAACGCCCTTTATTTAAAATTTCTGCCAAACGTTGCTGAGAAATAGCCATGGAATTGCCTTGTTTCAAATTATTGTATTCGATTTACAAGCTTTTTTGATCATACCCGAAACAAAACGAAATAAAGTCTCACTTTGTCGCGTGCATTGAAGGTTGAGTAATGAGAAGTTAATCCATGCTTGCTGATCAGTTGAGGGTATTGCTCGATTCCAGCCACTACTACACTACTAGAAGAGGAGCTTTAGCAATGTTTTGGAGGGCTTTACCTGATGCTATGCAAGGCTTGTTTGCTCGGGTGTTGCGGCCTTGTGTCTTTAACGAAGCGCCTGTAAGATTCAGGCGCTTCGGAGTGGCGCGTTGGCAGAGTGGTTATGCAGCGGATTGCAAATCCGTGGACATCGGTTCGATTCCGGTACGCGCCTCCATGATTCATCCTAAGTATTTATTGAGAGTTATCTGTCTGAACTAATGCGGCGCGTGGTTAGTTGTGGTGGCGTAGGTTGACTCAAGTTCATAAATTTCCAGGGCAATTCATCATGACTTTTCAATAGATCATCTTTGTGAGCCATTTTTTTGTAACTAAGTCGTCGATAGCTTTTTTTATAGCTAGCTTGCTATCTCCTTGGACAGCATTTGCTAGCGTGATCGATGAGTCAATACTGAATGATGCCTCGATTGTCGGGCAAAGTCGTCTCACAGTTTTGTTGTGGGATATCTACGACGCACGTCTTTATGCGAAAAATGGCATCTACCATCCCGAGAAACCATTTGCGCTCTCACTGCGCTACTTGAGAGATTTTGAGGGGAAAGATATTGCTGAGCGCTCGATCCAAGAAATTACAGCGAAAGGACTTAGCGATTTGAGCACGTTTGATACATGGAGAAAGTCATTATTAAAGCTTTTTCCGGATGTGTCAGAAGGGGACGAAATCATCGGCGTATACGGGCCTGACAAGCGAAGTCTTTTTTATCTGAATGGTAATATGTTCGGATCGATCGATGATGTAGAACTTGGTCGATTATTTTTTGATATTTGGCTTGGAGATGACACCTCTGAACCGAGGTTGCGTAGAGAACTGTTGGGGATTGATGATTAATGAGAAAGCTGGTTTTTCTTAGTTTTTGTTTACTTATTCTTTCAGGCTGTGCGACCAGTATTCAAGGTCCAAATTACCAGTCAATTCAACCGCAATTTGATCTCTTTAACTTTTTTGAAGGTTCGGTAAAGGCGTGGGGTTTAGTTCAAGGCAGAAACGGAGAGCTGATTCAACGATTTGAAGTTGATATTCAGGGCTCAGTTACCGGTGACCGTATGGTCCTTGACGAACGCTTTAGTTATGGATTTGGTGATGGAGTGCGCGAACGCGTTTGGACAATCGATCGCTTGGAGTCTGGGGCGTATCGAGGTGTCGCAAATGACGTGCTGGAGGTCGCGACAGGCCAATCCTTTGGTAACGCGTTTCACTGGACTTATCGTATGAACCTCCCTGTGGGGGACCAAATATTTGAGGTCGTTTTTGAAGATTGGTTTTGGGCTTTGGACGACAAGCGTATTTTTAACCGTTCGTATCTTCAGAAATTTGGATTTGATGTGGCTGAGGTCACCATATTTATGGAGCGGCAGTAAAAACGAGATGAAAAATGGATTTATCTAAAGTTGCCACATCAATTTCATAGCGTTTGAGTTGGTACAAAGGACGTCACACACTTTTTATTGTCATCTTGAATTAAGGGTTTTTTATGCATCTGAGTTTTTTTCAAACCCGCGGATATTCGTTTGATCCGGTCACGCGCGCTCAGAACTCAAATGCTACCTTTTTTGTATGCTATTAAGTTTGAGCTTCGATTCGAATTCCCTGTTCTAAGTGCTGTGAAAAAAGATATTTCAAGAATACTTTTGCTATAACCTGTGGCGAGGCAATTGTGGACGGGTCCTCGTCTGGTGCTACCAAGGCACGCATCGCTGTTGCGGTTGGACCAGGGTTGATGGTGACGACTTTCGGCCCTTTTTCGCCTGATTCGATTGCCAGTATTTGTGCAAACCGTTCAAGTGCAGCCTTGGCTATGCCGTAAGCGCCCATGTGCGGAGCAAGTGTTCTTGCGGCCCCTGATGTCGTAAATATACAGCGACTGTTATCGACCTGAGTTAAACCAGACCAGCAAATTTGGGTCAATTTTAAAGAGCTATCAACAGTTACCTGGAACACGTCTTTCCAAGACTCTATATCTTGGTTAACAAGCGGAATGCGTTGCCCTAGCGCTGCTGCCAAGTGAGCGACTGCGTATATTTGGTCTCCCCTGACAGCAGCTTCTAGCTCGAGCCACCCGTTGTGAGTATCGTCTGCAAGATCAAGGTCGATCCACTTATCACATGGTGTAGTGATCGGTGTTCGAGACAGGGCTATTACCCGATATGTATTTGGCAACAGCCGTAGTAATTCTGATCCAATGCCGCCGCTGGCTCCTGAAACTATAATCCATGGTTGTGTGAGCTTGTTTGCCTTCTTCATAAGTCGGTCTCCTGGATTAATTGGTCTGCATTAGCAGTTAACGCGTAATGCCGTTTAGCGACTGTAAGAAGTGTGGATAGTAAAGAAGCACTTGCGGTGTCTATTTTTTCATCTTCCTTCATGAGAAGCCCTATCGATCTTTGCATTGGAAAGTCTTTGAATGGAACCGGTGCTAAGTCCATGGCAGCCAGTAGATCAAAATTAACTACAGGCATGACCGTGGCACCATGATGAGTGGATGCCAGTACGAATAGCGTTTGATACTGGAGCGCTTCATATCTCGGTTTGACGATCAATCCACGGGTCATTAGTGCGTGATCTAAAACTTCACGAGCTGTTGTCCCGGGGGCCGCACAAAGAAGTGGAAGGTCTGGAAGGTCTGACAAAAGTGCAAACCCCCTCTCTGCAAATGAATGGGACTTGTGGACGATGAGAAAGAGTTCTTGTTGGAACAGCGTGGTAAATGAAATTCCCTTGGGTGTATTTCGGTAAGGACCGATTCCGAACTGAACATCTCGTTGCTTGAGTGCGTCGAACATTTCTGGTCCTAGGTGCTCACTAATTAAGACTCGCTCCGTGGGATTCGAGTCTTTGAAAATTGCGAGGCATTCGGGTATTAAATTGGCGGCAATTGTAGGGGCAAGAGAGATCATGATCTGATTGGGAGTAATGAAGCGGGCAGTCTGAACATCACTTACTAATTGGCGGGTATCGCCAAGGATTCGCTTCGCTCTATCGAGCAAGAACTCGCCTGCAGTCGTAAGCCGCATAACCCTGGTCGTGCGTTCAATTAGGATAGTTCCAAGATAATCTTCAAGTTGTGAGATTTGGGCTGAAATTGCTGGTTGGGATCGCCCCAGTGTCTGGGCGGCCGTTCGGAAATTCATGAATTCAGCAACTGTAATGAAGCTGGTTAAGTGCCCAAAAAAACTTTTTGGAATCCGATTAAGTTGATACATCTTGATTCATGCCTCTCTTTTGAGCGCTACGTATTCCATTATTGATAACATTAACAGATCAATTGATCTAAATTTTGATGTTGCACCTGATTAAAACAAATGATTAAGTTAGATAACACATCAAATTAGGTTCGTAAATGAAACTGTATTGCACCCTAAATTCCCCGTTTGCACGAAAAATTAGAGTTCTTATCCTAGAGCTTGGAGCCGAAGAGGCAGTTCAAGTCATAGAGGCGGACCCTCGCGATCTGTCAGGCCCAGTGTGTGCTGCGAACCCGCTGGCTAAGGTTCCTGTTTTAGTGACTGAGTCAGGTGAGCCTGTTATCGATTCTCCAGTCATTAGTGAATATCTATTTGATCTATCAAATACCTCGGCCATTGCGACTTATGATCTCCACGATAAATGCGTGGTGGCGATGGGCGATGGCATCGTCGATGCGGGTTATGCGGCTCGTATTGAGAAATTACGTCCTGCGGAATTGCAGTGGCCTGATTGGATTGAAACTCAGTTCGGAAAAATTAATCGGGCATTGGATTTATTTGAGACAGACGTGAGTCTTCTTTCAGAAAAAACCTCGCTAGGGGCGATCGCTTTAGCCTGTGCGGTTGAATGGATTCAGTTTCGGCATCCGGAAGGTCGTTGGTTAGACGAACGCCCGAAGCTTGCTCAGTGGGTGGAGAAATTTTCTCATCGCCCTTCTATGGTTGCAACGCGACCAGTTTTACCTGCCTAAGTAATAAACCTAAGACCTTTATTTATAAATTTTGGAGAAAACGGTCATGAAAAATAAAAAAATGTTGGCGATGTTAGTTGGATTGTCGATGGTCGCCCCGATAACTTATGCGGGCGTGTCGATCACGCTTGCGCATGGTTCGCCTGCAAAACATGTCATCACAAAAGAGTTTGTCGAACCGTGGAAGCAGTGTGTTGAAAAGGCTGCTGGTAGTGACGTCAGCTTCAAATATTTCCCTTCAGGACAGTTAGCGAAGATCAAAGAATTGTTGTCTGCTATGGACAAGGGTGTGGCGGACGTCACGCCTGTACCAGTCGGATACTCAAGCGATAAGTTGCCCCTGAACGGTGTATCGATGTTGCCTGGTTTGGGTGGATCATCCGAGGCCATCGTGTCAGCATATTGGAAGAGTTTGAGCAATGATCTGTTGGCGAAAGAATTCGCAGCAAATGGCATCGTTCCGATCTCCGTGATGGCATTTCCTCCATATCAAATCGTTTCAACATCCAAGAAAATAAAAACACCAGAGCAATTTGGTGGCAAGGTCATCCGATCTGCGGGTGGAGCAATGGATCTGATTATCAAATCGTTGGGAGGGTCTCCGGCCACTATTTCAATTGGTGATACCTATGTTGCTTTGCAGAGAGGCACGGCAGACGCCACGATTTCAGCCCTGGCGAGCGTTGACGGATATAAATTGCAGGAATTGGCTAAATCAATTAGTACAAATGGTTCATTTGGGACATTTGTAAATGTGCTGGCAGTGCGTCAAGCGAAATGGGACGAAATGGATAGCGGTCTCAAGAAGATATTCAAAGATTGTGGATCGAAGATTCAGTTTCAATCGGCTCGTAATCTTGATAATGCGGGTTCAGACTTGGCGAAGAAATTTGCTGGCGCTGGCGTCGAGATGTTTCAGTTCTCACCAGATCAGTTAAAAGAAATGTCAGGTAAGTTGGGTGCGGTTCATCAGGATTGGACGGATCGTCTAAATGGCCGAGGCTTAAAAGCTGATGATGTCTTGAAGGCATATAAAGCTAGTTTCTAAGATCATTATTAGTTGTGAGTGCATGTGATGCAGAAGCAGTCTGAGGCAAAGATCGGTGTGTACATTGAGAGAGTCGTTTCTTCTCTCGAAAATGTATGCGCAATTGTGGCGGGAATTTCCTTACTAGTGGCTATTCTTCTTGTTTCAGCAAATGCCTTATCTAGGCATCTGTTTTCTGCACCGCTTGAAATTCAACTAGAACTCACGGAATCATATTTATTGGTCATGTTGATAGCGTTAGCGCTCCCGTGGAGCTTCCGAAAAGGTGGATTCATTCGGATCACTATATTCGCTGAAGTGTTCAACCAGACTGTTTGGAACGCTGCTTATCAAATTGGTCTTATTGCATCGGCTTTGTATATGGCAATTTTGGGATACGAAGCTTTTGATGTGTTTCTAGACGCGTGGCAAAAGAATTACTTGATCATGGGCGTGATCGATTGGCCCGTGGCGTGGAGTTGGATTTGGATCCCGATTGGCTGCTGGCTTTTGGCAGCTCGTGCGCTGCTGATGGCTTTTGGTTTTGGTGATGAGCCTCAGGGGCATTAACGTTGATCATTCTTGGTATTAGTCTTCTTCTTTTTTTAATAGCCATAGGTTGGCCGGTTGGTTTTGCAATTGGCATTGCTGGACTGGTTAGTCTCTATTTCATTGTTGGCGCTGAAATTACTCTTGGTTTGGTCAGTCAGGTCGTTTATCACGCGACCGCTAATTACGTCATTTTAACAATTCCTACTTTTATCATGATGGCAGAGCTCCTCAGTTCGAGTGGTGTTGCTGATGACCTGATGGCGGCATGCAGCCGTAGATTTAGGAATGTCCGAGGAGGACTGGCAAGCGCTTGTGTTGTAGCGGGCTCAGTATTTGCGGCTGCTTGCGGAAGCTCGACTGCGGCCGTTGCAAGTTTGTCCAGATCCGCTTATCCAACCATGAAAAGGTTGGGCTATGACGAGGGTTTTAGTGTTGCGACGATTAGTATCACTGGGACTTTATCGATCCTAATTCCCCCTTCAATCGCGTTGGTGGTGTATGGAATTATTACAGAAGAGTCAGTGGGAAAGCTGTTTCTTGCAGGCGTCATTCCAGGTGTTTTAACAGCATTTGGATACATTGCAGCGATTTACGCATCAATCTTGATCCGGCCGAGTATTGTGCCTCCGCTCGATACTCGGGCGTTGCAAGAACTGCCGGTTGAAAATCATGGGAACATTTGGCCAATCTTGATTCTGATTGCGGTTGTATTGGTCAGCTTATATAGCGGGCTTGCAACTCCCACAGAAGTTGGGGCTTTAGGTGCTACAGGTGCTTTTATAATTTGTGCGGTCTTAGGGAGAATGTCTCAAGATAGATTTCAGCTGGCGCTTGGGAATACGTTAAAAAATACTTGCATGATTGTGACCATTATTTTTGGGGCTCTAATCTTTGGTCATTTCATCACTTTATCTCAGGTCATACCTGAGCTCTTAGATTGGATTTCCCAATCTGGTTTTTCACCCTTAACTGTTTTGGTCTGCGTCATCGTTTTCTATATCGTGCTGGGTATGTTTATGGATCAGTTTGCAATTCTTCTGCTTACGGTACCGGTTACATATGAACTGTTAACAGGATTAGGTTTTGATGGAATCTGGCTGGGCATTTTAATTGTCAAGACCGCTGAAATCGGCCTGATTACCCCCCCGATGGGATTAAATGTGTTCATTGCTTCTGGGGCCACTGGGGTCAATACGAAGGATGTATTTGCACGGTCATGGCCCTTCGTAGTGGTCGAGATAATAATGATAGCTGTGTTTGTAACGTTCCCACAGATTGTCACTTGGTTACCTAGTTACATGTAATTTGGCGGTTTTATGCATCTTTGTTGTTTTAAAAAAAATGGCGGTGAAGTACCCGCAATCCATTTTGAGAACCGAATTTATCCTATTTCAGAACTTTTTAGAGTTTTGGAGAGATCGGATCAGATGGTGGGGTACTCGACGACTGAACAGATCCTCAGCATCGCACGTGATCCTTCACTGATGGCGAGCCTGTTAGGGGCGGTACCGCGTTCAAAAGGACTTGGAGAGCGTGAGATTGAGTATGGAGTTCCTATTCGTGGCCCTGTGATTGGGGTGGGAAGGAATTATCAAGATCACGTTGGTGAGGGCAAATTAACGCTCGGTGATTATCCTAAGTTATTTTTTAAGCATGTAAATTCACTCACAGCACATAACCAGAAGGTAACTATCCCTCCAACAATTCAGAAAACTGATTGGGAGGCCGAGCTTGGTGTTGTGATCGGTAAGCGCATGTTTCAGGTCAAAGAGGAAGATGCGATAGATTACGTTGCCGGGTTTTTAAATATCAACGATGTTTCAGCCAGAGAATATCAGTTTGATTTAGGGCCGGCTCAGACATCTTTTGCAAAAAGCATGGACGGGTTTTGTCCTTGTGGTCCTTGGTTAGTTACGGCAGATGAAGTGCCCGATTGTCAAAATTTGAGAGTGCGTTGTGAGTTAAATGGTGAGGTAGTCCAGGATGCAAATACGTCCAATATGATTTACTCAGTAGCGTACATTCTGTCCTATATTTCTCAATTTATGACGCTGGAGCCTGGGTATATGGTATCGACAGGGACGCCTCAAGGCATTGGACATTTCCGTGATCCACCTCGTTATTTAGATGATGGGGATGTTATCGAAGTCTCTGTCGATCGACTCGGCAGTCTTCGCAATCAATTTATTAGGGTTTGAAAGACATGATTCGTTATCCTCATGCTATGGTTTCCGAGCAGATCCGCCACGTACTTCATGGATTTGGACTCGAAGATTCTCATAAACAACTGATCGTAGATGGGATGCTTTACGCAGATTTGCGCGGTGTCGACTCTCATGGAATAGCCCTTTTACCTCTTTATCACAACTGGCTTTCGGAGGGTTCTTTGGACGTTTCTGGCAGGCCTCATGTCGTGAAAAAAGACGCTGCATCGGCCATGATCGACGGCGGTGGTAATTTTGGATTTCTTGCAGCAACAGCGGCATGCGAAGAAGCTATTGAGATTGCAAAAGAGAGTGGTGTCGCGGCGGTAACCGTTTCTCACTCACATCATTTCGGGGCAGCCGGTTACTATGCACACAAGATTGCTGAGGCAGGCTTTCTTTCTTTTGTCACGACGTCTACAAAAGTAGTCTGCGTAGTCCCGCCAGGCGCAAAAGACCCAGTTCTTGGGACGAATCCCTTAGCATACGGAGTGCCACGAGCTGACTCTGATCCGATTATTTTTGACATCGCGACTTCGACGGCCGCAGGAAACCGGATTCGAGTTTTTAAGTACCAAAATAAGCAGGTACCAGAGGGCTGGATTGTGGATGCCGATGGCCAGTCGGTGACAGATCCTAGCATCGCTGAAGATATCGTTTATGGTCGAATTCGTGGTGGAATAACCCCATTGGGATCTAAGCTAACATTGGGTAGTCACAAGGGTTATGGCCTAAGTCTCATGACCCACTTTTTTGCAGGATGTCTGTCTGGCGGGTCGTTCCCGGGCCGGGTTCGATTGCCCGAGGAGGAGCGACGCACCCCACTGGGTAAAGACAATATTGGGCACTTTTTCTTGGCGATTGATCCGGGTCATTTCGGATCCAATTCAGACTTTTTGACTGCTGTCGACGAAGTTGCCGATTCGCTACATGCAACAAGCGCGATAGACGACGAGAATCCTGTGCTTTTGCCAGGGGAAATTGAGTCTCGAATTTACCGTGAAAGAATCAATGATGGAATTCCGATTTCGGAAACATTGGTCCATCAGGTAAAGCAATTGGCGATCAAGCTGAAGGTTCCGGTCGTCTTGGATTAGACACGATCGATAGGAGGTATTTATGTCATTACGGGTCATGCCACACGACTCGATTTTGGGTGCCACGGTTGTTGGTTTGGATTTGGCTGATCCTCGGACGGATGCTGAACTCGAGTTAATCAGGCACTCGATGGCGACTTATGGTTTTTTGCGATTTCCGGACCAGAACTTGCAAGAGCAACATATGGTGAATTTCGCATCTGAATTTGGGTCACTAGAAATTAATGTGGCGACCACAAACAGAGATGTTCCTTTTCCGCAGGTGATGACGTTATCTAATATATTAGAAGATGGCGTAAAAATCGGATTTTCGGATGCTGGACAAGGATGGCATACGGATATGTCCTACTCTAAGCCGATTGCTCTGGCAAACATGCTCTATGGGGTGAAGGTACCGGTACGCGATGGTAAGCCTCTTGGAGACACCCAATTTGCTGACATGGCACTGGCGTACGATATGCTCCCTGATAATGTCAAAGCCAAGATAGCTAACTTATCTGCAGAGCATGATTTTAATAAATTTTGGGAAATGATGCGTGCTAAGCCGGGCTCTGATCGACCGCCATTGACGGATGAGCAGCGGACTGAAAAGCCACCAGTTGTGCATCCGATAGTTATGAGGCATCCCGTGTCTCGTAGGCGAATTTTATACTGTAATCCAGGCTACGCAACTCGCATCATCGGGCTTTCGATGGATGAGAGTGACGATTTACTGAATCTCTTATTTGAGCATCAACTTCAAGAACGTTTTTTTTACAGCTTTAAATGGACCGAAAGGGATGTGTTGCTATTTGACAATATCCGGACGCTTCATAACGCGGTTCCAGATTATAAGGCTCATGAGCACCGGCTGTTAAAGCGTTGCCAAGTGATGGCGGATGAAGTTGTTAAGTTCAGTGAGGAGAATTCGTTTGTATACGCCGATTGAAAAGATCAGAGATGTTTTTCCTTTTGATCCATTTAAAGCGATAGTTGCTCCTCGCCCAATTGGTTGGATTTCGACTATTTCAAAAGCTGGTATTCCAAATATCGCTCCGTATAGCTTTTTTGGGGCAGTATCGTCTGATCCAAATATGCTTGGTTTTACCAGTTCCGGGATCAAAGATACGCTAGAAAATTGCAGGGAAACCGGTGAATTTGTTTTTAACGTGGTATCCGGTGAATTGCTGGAGGCAATGAATCAAACCGCAAAGGCTCTTGGGCCTGATGAAAGCGAGTTTGATTTTGTGAGTCTTGAGAAAGCTGGGTCTCATCTGGTCAAGCCCCCGCGAGTTGCTGATTCGCCTGCGGCGCTTGAGTGTAAGGTTGTAAGCATTAGGCAACTTGACAACCTTGAGGGTGGCAAAACAGAGAGTTGGTTTACGATTGGTCAAGTTGTTGGCGTGTACATAAATCCAAAATATATAACAACTGACAAGAGGTTTGATACCGCTAAGGCCAGAATTCCTAGCCGATGTGGCTATATGGATTACATGTCTGCTGGTGAGGTCTTCGAACTGCTAAGACCATGAAATAGTGTCTTCAACGCACCAGGAGCCAAAATACAAGTTAGGCGCATTTGGGTTTTTGATTCTGTATCAGGCTGTTTTAATTGGGAGTATTCAAACAGTCCCCATTCTCACCCCTTGGATTTCGGAAGAACTGCCTGCCTTGGAGGGACTGATAGGGCTCTTTGTGTCCTGGGTCGTGTTGTCCGCGTTACTGTGCTCTGGCTTGATCATCGTGATGCTCCGACGAGTTGAGGCGGTCCGAGGAGCGCTAATTTCACTGATGACTGTGATTCTTGGGCTGGCGGTGCTCATTATTTCCGAAGGAATCTTTGGGTTTTTAATTGCCGGATTTTTGTTGGGATTGTCATACTCGGCATTGAATCCAATCGGCTCTCAAATAGTCTCAAGTATGGGTGAGCCACGTCGAAGTAACTTCTTGTTTTCCATTAAGCAATCATCTGTTTCCATCGGGGCGGGTACGGCTGGTTTGCTGCTGCCGCCGTTGGCTGCTTTGACGAGTTGGCACATCTCTTTGGGTTCGATTATCGTGCTCGCGCTACTGGTAATTGCGTTTGGTATTATAATGAGGCCGAGCGCTACCCCCGTGTCTAGAGTAACGAATTATCCGCTAAGACTTGCTGATCTTTTACCCCTATCAGGTTTCTTATTGTTTGTGCGAAACCCTGAGGGAAAGCGTCTTGCATTTGCATCAATGACGTTTGCTCTGGCCCAGTATGGAATTATGGCAGTGTATGTTGTTTGGGCTTGGGGTAGCCTGAAGTTGGATGCAGGTATGGCGGGCCTGTTGTTCTTTGTTGTGATGATGGCTGGGATTTTCGGACGTGTTTTCTGGGGTTACGTAGCGGACTTCGTCAATCCATCGAGGGTATTAGTACTGCAGCTTGCCTCGGCTAGTTTGTGCTCTCTTTTTATGGCAATAGCACCGACCGGCGTCGATATTGTCTTACTTTTTGGTTTTAGCGGGATACTTGGCTTTGTGGCCATGAGTTGGAGCGGCATTCTTTTGTCTGAGGTTGCGCGAGTTGGATCATCGATGGGCGACCCTCGCCAGGGAATCATTGATATGACGTCAGGTGTTCAAGTTTTGTTTTATATCGGCGGCTTGATTGGCCCGAGCTTGCTCAGTATCGTTTACCTGAACACTGGGTCTTTCAGTCTGGGATATATTATTATTTCGATGTTATTTGTAATATCGATATGGTTTTACTGCGGAAAACCGAACGTTGAAACGCAATGAACTAGATCTTTTCTCGGCAGCGTCAGCCCAGGCGCGAATTCCTGGTGCATGGCTGCCAGCGCCTGCAAAAACGATTCCCATTTTTATTTCTCCATTTACCAGTTGGCTCGGATTGCCTCAAGGTATTCGTTTTTGGGCATTTTATGTAACAGCGTGAGTGGTCGAAGTATCAGACCGTGCACCTTTAATCGATACAGGGCTGGTACGTCGACCTCGGCCATAGCATCGCGCTCCTCGGAAGTCAGATCATATTTTTCGACGAACGCCCGCCTATCGGCAAAAAACGCCTCTCGCTTGTCTGGATTTTGATTGATATCCCGAATGGCTTTATTTATTAAATAGCTCCTCATATTCAGACCCTATTTTTTTATAGCTAACCACATAATTATTAAATTGGATATGTTGTTTAAGGTAGGCTTATGATAAAACCGCATGAGTAAATTCTTTTATTTATAGCTTTGTGAAGCTCGGAAGGTAGGTAATGTTTAACCGTATTTCACGCTCGATAGGTCCGTTGATAGCGCTAAGAACAATCGAAAAAATGGGCAGTATTAACCGTGCGTCTGAAATTTTGAATATTTCTCAGTCGGCCCTAACTCGCGCAATTAGCGGTTTGGAAAAGCAATTGGATATTCAAATTTTGGAACGGTCGGCGAGAGGCGTTCGGTTGACACGCCATGGGAAAACGTTGCGAGAACATGCTGAACGGATTGAATCGGAAATAAATAGTTTGATCACTTCAGTGGAGATGGTGCAGGAGGGGGCGGCCAAGGTCCTGAGACTTGGCGCCACTCCAATGGTGTCTAGTTTTTTCGTTGCAAACGGGCTGGCTGCTCTTTATCGGAATGGTTACGCTCTTGGACATGTCAATATCATGTTTTCTGAAGGATCTAAACCAGAGCTTCTGAGTAAACTCCGAAGAAATGAATTGGACTACGTTTTTTCAACTTTGCCGTTCGAGAATGATGAAAAAGAGCTTGCTCAAATCTCGCTTTTTGACCTCAGTCTTTGTGTCGTTGTAAGCGCTTCTCATCGTTTGGCAGGCAGGGGTAAGGTGCGGTTGACCGATATTATCGGCGGTCATTGGGTCCTTCCGAGGGCAGATTCTGAGCTAGCGCGGCGTATTGGGGAGGATTTTTCCCGCTTGGGAGAGGGGTTCCCGATCAGTACTGTTGAGACGTCATCTTTGGATGCAACAAGAATATTGATCGAGAGAGCGGGATTAATTGGAATACTTCCTGAAAGAGCGATACAAAAAGACCTGATTGAAGGAAATCTAATTTCACTTCGTGGTGATTGGAGTTTTCAAAAGCGAACGGTCGGTATTTTCTGTAAAGCTGGTAAAGAGAGTGATCAAATTTTAGAGTTAATTGTCGACGGTTTTCGAGATATAGAAGACCAAGCGTGTCGAGGACATCAAGTGTCTGGATGAGCCATCAAAAATGGTGCCATCATCTGAAAAATTTCGGAAGAGACCACCCCTCTGGGTCAAAACAGTCCGGTCGAAAAAATCAAGAATCGATCTGAAGTGATTAGTTAAAAAATTCCAGTGATTTGGAATCAGGCGCTGTTAGATTCCATTATTAATGCACAGGAATTTCTCTTTGCAGCGTACACTTCTTAAAACAAGTGCTCGAAGATAACTTTGCATCATATTCATCACAATATAATTGCTGAAAGCACGAATCATGTGCTTCATATTAAATGATAAACTATAATTAGTTTTGATAAAAAAGTGACTCAATTCCGATCAGTCCTTGTATTTCGCTGAGTCGACGGAGTCGGTGACTTAGAAAATTTAATTAAATTTGTCCTGACTATTCAGGCTTCTTTTGCAGTCACCCATCAGATTTAAAGGTTGTCTCGATCATTATGAGATTCTCACAACAGGTTCGTTTTTTGTGGCCGTATTTTTGG
>Ga0114995_10001681_pt1 | contig 15470 bp, 19 predicted proteins | sample ArcticOcean_MG_C_11_FD_87038 | JGI IMG/M metagenome (GOLD analysis project Ga0114995, IMG submission 87038) | Marine microbial communities from western Arctic Ocean - ArcticOcean_MG_CB2_154 | ecosystem: Environmental > Aquatic > Marine > Oceanic | place: Arctic Ocean: Canada Basin | collected... | reverse complement strand
CCAAGCCTAATCTCGCTTGGGTAACAGATATCACCTACATCCGTACACAAGAAGGCTGGTTGTTCTTGGCGGTTGTGCTGGATTTATATTCTCGGTCAGTGATAAACTGGTGTATGAGTGATCGACTTAATATGGACCCAGCACTCGGTGCGTTAACAATGGCTTGCTGGAGACGCAGAGATCACGCAGGCGTGGTAGTTCATTCTGATCAAGGGTGCCAATATGCCAGCTACGAGTGGCGTAGCATGCTCAAAACTAATGGCCTCAAGGCTAGCAAGAGTCGTCGAGGTAACTGTCACGATAAAGCATGTGCAGAAAGCTTTTTCAGCTTGCTGAAAAAAGAACGGATTAGACGCCGCACATACCCAGCTAGGGAAACTGCGAATTACGATGTGTTTAATTATATTGAACTGTTCTACAATCTAACTTGGCGCCATGGAAATAAAGGTGACTTGTCACCCATGGAGTTTGGAAATAACTACTTTAGGAACCAAGCGGGTGTCTAGAAAAATGGGTGCGTGTTATAGGTCCTTTTTACAAATATTTTATGGGAGTTACATTACATTGATTAAATCGATATTTTCAGCTGTAGGCATTATTGCAATTTCAGCACTAGTGCTTGGACTGGTTGCAGATATAAGGAGTGCCGATAGTACAAAAGGTGGCTATGAGCATCCCTTTGAAGGGTGGAGTGGAAAAACTATCGAGTTTTCTGCAATGTATCAAACAAAAGATGGGTTGTATAAAAGTGGCTACGTTATTGATCAATTCTTTAACTGTAATACCGGAATGATTAGTTGGGAAATATTAGGTGTCGTAAAAGGCGAGTTTAGAAAGTTTTCTGAAAGAGCAATTGTAGTTCACAAACCACAGGATGAATGCAAAGTTCGAGGATTTAATTCCGATTCTTGGGCCATAAGTGATTTGCTGTAATTCCTATTTAGCTATATTGGTAATAAAAAATGAATATAAAATATAATTGGGCAGCTGGAGGTCTCTAACCTCTAACCCCCACAACACCCTGGATGCGGATCCGCACAGGGCGTTTCCCAAAAACGCTTAAAGCAAGCTGGCCTATTATCTCTGATTACCCCAATGCTGGTTACTGCTTTTTGCGCCAACGTTCCTAAACTTGGTCGGGTACGACAATTTGAGCTGCACAGGCCCCTCACTGATCTTCAGGTTCAGGCCCCAGCTTATGCCTCATATGATATTTTTTTCATCCGCTAGCAGTTTTGTGTCTGGCTTCCTTCAGACCAAACCTCGCGATTAAGCCCTTGTCATTCGCTAGTAGTTATCGTCTAATCCCAACATCGTATTAGACGGTGATCTTCCTACAGAGGATTTTCACCTCATTTGTTCATGCCCATGCTGGGCGTACACAAAACATTAAGTCATTTACTACGTTCACTGGGAAGCTCTGCTCGTACCTCGCTGTGCACCCCTTATGTTGGCGTTAGGTGCTAAATCGAGTCCAGATTAATGAATAAAATCAACCCAAGAAAATTACTCGGCAGTAAGTGGACGGCGGTTAAGCCTTACAATAAGGAGAAACACTTCATAGTTTCTGAAATTGAATTCGATGAACAAGATCTGGTTATTTCATTTACCATAGAAGCAGTGTTGTCTAAACGATCTATTGTAATAGATTGGAATGAGTTGAAAAATGACGGTGACTGGATACATGGCTGGAAATAAATTTATGAGTGGGGCAAATTTGCCTAACCAATTGATCAATGATCGCCTTCGGCTGGACGTGCTAATGCGCGCCCATTATTAAGGCGTTATGGAGTAGTGCTCAGGAGTAGCCATGAAAGTAGAATGTCATTGTAATAACGTGATTATTGAAGTGGATAAACCTAAACAAATAACCGAATGCAATTGTTCAATATGCAGTAGGTATATGAGTTTATGGGGGTACTATGGAATTGAAGAGCTAAAAATAGAAATTGGCGCTTTTGGTACAGATGTATATTCATGGGGGGATCAAGGTCTTGATTTCATTCGTTGCTCAAATTGCGGATGTGTCACTCATTATCAAACCAAAGAAGGTCAATCAGACCCTAGAGTAGCAGTAAATTTTGGCCTTGCAAGAAGCCTTGTGGCCGATCTACCAATTCGTTATTTTAATGGCGCTAACAAATAGAAACAGCATAACAAGGAGCTGTTAAGAAAAATTTACTCGCTGGCGCTTCTAAATTTCCCTTGAGCACCGCGTTATGTGGCAATTTGGCAATATTGAGTGGCTGTATTTAAATGTGCTTGCAAACAACCTTCCTGTGAAGAGCTGATATTTGAAATGTGGTTTCAATGTCACAAATGAAATATCAGATTGTTACCGCATTGACGGAAAGTTGGTATCAGCAACTGCTATGATATTTTGTACCAAAATTTACGCATAATAAAGTGCTTAAGTTCGGTTCGCTCATCGGAAGCGCTGAAAGTGTTGCTTAGTAACCGGTGGCCTCTTATGCAGCGTTAGGCGACTGCAGTGCATGCATGATTACGTTAGGAATACACAAGTTTGAGTTTTGTTATACGGATAATGGTGTATTTGCATAATTAACATATAACAAGTGTTCCTGATGGCTGAAAACTGTTCATGTGGTCCCCTCAGCTCTAGTATTTCCTCCTCCTTTCCCTTATATTGTATACAATATTATGTACAATTTATGCAGAGGCCCAATGACCGAAGAATACCCCAGAGATTTGATTGGCTATAATGGCCAGCCTCCCAAAGTAGAATGGCCCAATAAAGCCCGTGTAGCGTTGTCTTTTGTACTCAATTACGAAGAGGGCGGCGAACGCTGTGTATTGCATGGTGATAGCGAATCTGAAGCGTTTTTATCTGAGTTAATTGGTGTACAGCCTTATCAAGGTGTGCGTCATCCTAGTATGGAATCTATCTACGAATACGGTAGCCGTGCAGGAGTGTGGCGTATTTTAGATCTGTTCAAAAAGCACGACATTCCCCTTACTATTTTTGCTATTGCTATGGCGGCTCAACGCCACCCAGAAGTGGTGCAAGCAATGCACTCTCGTGGACATGAAATTTGTAGCCACGGTTTACGCTGGATAGATTACCAATACATGGATCCAGAGCTAGAGCGTAAGCACATGCTAGAAGCTATTGAGATCTTAACCGAAGTTACGGGTGAGCGGCCTTTAGGTTGGTATACAGGGCGTAATAGCCCTAATACCCGAGATCTTGTAATGGAAGAGGGTGGTTTTGCTTATGATTCTGATGATTACAGTGACGACCTGCCGTTTTGGAGCCGTGGATCAGATGGCAAAGGTAAACCCCACCTGGTTATCCCCTATACCTTAGATACTAACGACATGCGTTTTGCTACGCCTCAAGGTTTTCATACCAGCGAACAGTTTTTTCAATACTTAAAAGACGCGTTTGATGTGCTTTATGAAGAGGGTGCCACGGCACCGAAAATGTTGTCTATTGGGATGCATTGCCGTTTATTAGGTCGCCCTGCAAGGCTTAAAGGCATACAGCGCTTTTTAGAATACGTGGGCCAGTTTGATGATGTTTGGTGTGCAAGGCGTATAGATATTGCCCGCCACTGGCAGCAGTATCATCCTGCCAGAGGCGGTCGCAGCGAAATAGCAAAACAGCAGGGTGAGAAATAATATGACGTTATTATCTACTTGTACGCCAAGCCAAATGACTCGCGAAGCCTTTGTAGAGCACTTTAAGGATTTGTATGAACACTCTCCTTGGGTAGCCGAAGGCGTTTTTAATGGTGGTGTTTCCACAGATTTGGATCAATCTGCTGCACTCTTAAGTGCGTTTCAGATTGTGATGTTAGGTGCGAACAAACAGCAGCAACTCGCATTAATATGTGCTCACCCAGATTTAGCTGGTAAAGCGGCTATTCGTGGTGAGCTTACCGCTGCGTCTACGTCTGAACAGGCAGGTGCCGGTATTAGCGAATGTACTGCAGATGAGTTTTCTCGTTTTACGCAATTGAATGATGCGTATAAAGGGAAGTTTGGTTTTCCCTTTATTAAGGCAGTGAAGGGTAGTGATCGCCATCAAATTTTAGCAGCGTTTGAAACTCGAATTGATCACGATAGTCAGGTTGAATTTACTCAAGCCCTCACCGAAATTAACAAAATAGCCAGCTTTCGCATGGCTGATATGTAACTCGAATTGTTTAAACAGACAAAACAGTTTAATAGGAACCCACATGAGCCAGACAACAGAACAGCAGCGCCCTAATAACCCTTACGCACGTATGACCAATTTGGCCGATGCGCGTTTAGGTGCTGAAGCCATTCATTGTACCGATGATTTTTTTGCCGACATGAACCGTATGTTACAAAACCACGACCCAGTATGGAAAGAAGGTGTTTACGATGACACCGGTAAGTGGATGGACGGCTGGGAATCTCGTCGTAAGCGCCAGCAAGGCCACGACCATTGCACTGTGCGCTTAGGTTTGCCGGGCCGTATTCGGGGCCTTAACATTGATACCAGTTTCTTTACTGGTAACTATGCTCCTAGTGTTTCTTTAGAAGCTTGTTACATGGAACAAGGTGATCCTACAGATGATACTCAGTGGCAAGAAGTGCAGCCTGCTTTAAACCTGCAAGGCGACAGCCACCACATTCAAGCTATTAATTGTGATGATGTATTTACCCATGTACGCTTACATATGTACCCAGACGGTGGTGTTGCTCGTTTACGTATTTATGGGGAAGTGGTTAAAGACTGGTCAGCACAAACTGATGATTTAGTAGACCTAGCCGCTATGGGCAACGGTGGCCGAGCGTTGTTATGCAGCGATGAACACTTTGGCACCATGGACAATATTTTAGCCCCAGGCCGTGGCATTAATATGGGTGATGGGTGGGAAACCGCTCGCCGCCGTATTCCAGGATTCGACTGGGTGATTATCGCCCTAGGCCATGCTGGTACTGTAAGTGAGATAGAAGTCGATACTGCTCACTTTAAGGGCAACTTCCCAGATTCGTGTTCTATTCAAGCCGCCTTTGTAGAAGGTGGTAGTGATGAACAAATGGCGTCGCAAAGCTTGTACTGGTCTGAATTATTGCCTTCTCAAAAGATGAGTATGGATCATATCCATACCTATACTAATGAAGTGGCAAACCTTGGGCCTGTAACCCATGTACGTTTGAATATTTTTCCAGACGGTGGTGTTTCTCGTCTACGTATTAAAGGACAGATTATTATTGCAGGAAAACAATCCTAATGGCTACCTCAATTACCATTGAAGCCTTAACTGCGCAAGCCTTTGCAGATTTTGGTGACGTAATAGAGGCCAATGAGGGCGATGGTTTTGGTATTAACCAAGGCTTTACTTGGCGTCACCATAAGCTGGCTACAGTGAGTACAGACCAGCCTACAGATGACGCCATCATCAGTATATTTAGCAGTAAAAATCGGCCTGCGCCTATCGCTATAAATATGATGGAACGTCATCCATTAGGTAGTCAAGCATTTATGCCTTTAAGTGCAACACCGTTTTTAGTGGTGGTTGCTAAAGCAGGGCCAGAACCTACGTTAGCTAACCTGAGGGCCTTTGTGTCTAATGGTAAGCAGGGTGTTAACTACGGCACTGGCGTATGGCATCATCCGTTATTGATCTTAGCTCCACAGCAAGATTTTTTGGTGATAGACCGAGCAGGCGAAGGTAATAACCTTAATGAAGTGATGTTTGGAGAAGGCCAATGTGGCCAGCTAGATGTGACAGATCTTATTAATAAACTAACAAACAGCAGAGAATAATTATGGAAGCTCATTTATTAGAGTGGTTGAACTTAGCCATCCGCTGGGTGCATGTGATTGTGGGCATTGCTTGGATAGGTGCTTCTTTCTACTTTGTTTGGTTAGAGAATAACCTAGACCGCCAAGTGAAAAACGAAGAATTAGCCGGTGAGTTATGGGCTATTCATGGAGGCGGTATTTACCACCTTCAAAAGTATAAGTTAGCTCCAAAAACTATGCCTAAACATTTACATTGGTTTAAATGGGAAGCTTATAGCTCGTGGATTTCTGGTGTGCTTTTATTAAGCGTAGTATATTACCTTAATGCGGCTACCTATTTGATTTTACCTGGTTCTCCTGTTTCTCCTGCGGCAGGTGTGGCTATTGGTTTGGGTAGTTTGTTGATAGGTTGGTATGTTTACGATTTGTTATGTAAGAGCCCATTACGTCACCATCCGTTGTTATTAGGAGTGGCGCTGATGTTGTTTTTAGTGGCTATATCATGGGGCTTTAGCCAGTTTATGACAGGCCGTGCGGCCTACCTACACGTAGGTGCTGTGATAGGCACTATGATGGTGGGTAACGTATTCTTCATCATTATGCCCGCACAGAGAAACTTAGTAGGTGCTATAGAGGCTGGCACAACGCCAGATCCAGCTTTACCTAAGAATGGCTTGTTGCGTTCGCGCCATAACAACTACCTTACCTTACCAGTGATTTTTATCATGGTGAGTGGCCATTTCCCAAGCACTTACGGGCATGAATGGAACTGGCTGATCTTGTTAGGTTTATCCCTAGTAAGTGTGGCCGTACGTCATTACTTTAATACCCGCCACAATGGTCAGCAGTTTGTTTGGGCCTTGCCTGCAGCAGTGTTAGCGTTGCTGGTGATGGCTTATGTCACGGTGCCCCATGTGCCCAGTGCTAGCACTGAAAGTGCCACTGGTGAAATACCTGTTAGTGCAGATCAAGCATATGCGATTGTGGCTACCCATTGCGCTTCATGTCACTCTGCTACGCCTTCGCATGCTGGGTTTTCCACTGCGCCTGGCGGGTTAATGTTTGATACTATTGAAGAGGTTAAGCGGGAAAAAGATCGTATTTATTTACAATCTGTAGCCAGCCATATTATGCCACTGGGCAACAGCACAGGGATGACTCAAGAAGAACGTAACTTGTTAGGTCGTTGGATAACCAGCGGCGCTAATATTAAATAGGGGCCAATATTGGCCAGCAAGGAATAGCACTATGGGATTTTTAACTACACACGTATTAGATACGGCACAAGGTGTGCCGGGCAGTAATATGTCGGTAAGCCTTTATAGTATTTTGGATGGCGAGCGTAAGCTATTAAGCCAGCAAATGACTAACAGCGATGGCCGTTGTGATGGCCCTTTGTTGAAGGATGAGTCTTTCTGTGTGGGTGTGTACGAATTAGAGTTTGCTGTTGAGGCTTACTTTAAGCAAGCCAATGTGGCGCAGCCAACACCCGCATTTTTAAGTGATGTTACCCTGCGTTTTGGTATTGCTGAAGCAGGAGATCATTACCATGTGCCTCTTTTAGTTTCGCCATACAGTTATTCTACTTACCGGGGTAGTTAATAGTGTCTCAATCGTTGCCTACACAGAGGCCTAAACAAGATGCGGTTTTTGATGAGCCTATGGATGCTTATCGACAGTTGTTCGATGGTATTCTGTCTCAGCGCCTTGCACCGGGCACTAAGCTTAATGAGGTTGAACTAACTCAGCTGTTTGGTGTGAGCCGTACGCTCATTAGGCAGGCATTACAACGCCTGCAGCTGGAGCAGGTAGTAGAGATTCATAAGAATCGTGGCGCCTTTGTTGCGGCCCCAAGCCCAGACTTAGCGCAACAAATATTGTTAGCAAGGCACACCATTGAGCTAGCCGTCGTAAAGTTGGCGTGTAAGCGTTGTAAGTTGGAAGATGTGCAACAGTTACAGCACATGATAGATCTAGAGCAAAGTGCTATAGACCAAGGAGATATGGCCACAGCGTTACGTCGTTCTGGTGAATTTCACTTACAGTTGGCTATAGTGGCTGGTAATCAGCCTTTTGTGCACGCATTACGGGGTTTGATTTCTCAAACGTCTCTTATTATCACCATGTACAGTCATGGCGGAGGTAATGCCTGCGCGAGAGATGAGCATAGCCATTTGTTAGCAGCAGTAAGACAGGGTGACGAAGAGCAAAGCCAGCAGCTAATGGCCCATCATTTGGGCCACATAGCAGAAGGCTGTGATTTTACTCAAAGCCCTCAGGTGGCAAACTTGAAAGAGGCGTTTGCCCACTTAAGTGTTGCTAGTGGCTAATTGGAGCGTTCTAGCTCTAACACGTGGCCATAACGCGCTAAGGTTTGTTCGTTGATGGAGTAGAGCGAATCCAATAGGTTCATGTGCATACTGCCTGGGCCTAAAGATTTGTTTGCGGCTAGTTCTGCGGCTACACCCATAGTAAGCAATGCCTGTACTGCAGCATCAAATGCGTCGTGGTCTACGGCCATAAAACACGCCATAAATGCAGTCGTCGCGCAGCCCATAGCTGAGATGCGGGTTTGCATTTCGTGGCCGTTGGCTATCATGATGGTTTTCACACCGTTAGTTACTATGTCTGTTTCGCCTGTTTGGGCTACAACACAGCCTTGTTGTAAGGCTAGTTCTTGTGCGGCCATAGGGCTGGACGAACCTGCTAGCGCCTTAATTTCCATAGCATTAGCACGTATTACGTGGGGTCTATGTTGTAAAAGCTCCATGGCGTAAGCGCAGCGCTTCTTTGAAGCGTGTACTGATACGGGGTCTAAAATCCAAGGTTTTGAATAGTCATTGGCTGCTTGAATCGCTGGGCGAATGGCGGCCTTGCGGTTGTTATCTAATGTGCCAATGTTAACTACTAGGGTGTTAGTCACTGATACCAGTTCAGTAATTTCTTCTACCCCTAAAGTAAAGCATGAGCCAGCGCCCACGGCTAATATCACGTCTGAGGAAATGTCCTGTGCAACGGTGCTAGTGATGCAGTGTACTCTGGATCGCTTTCGGCTCAAGGCAGAAAGTGCTTCTGCAGCACCTTTGGCATAATGAGCGGTGAGTTTATTCTGGTGAGCACTAATCGACATGCTGTTGGACATGGTCTTTCCTTGTTTGAAATCGTAGATAACATAAATACAAAGTACAGCTATTCTCGCACATGCGCTTAGGTCAGGAAACAGTTGGATAGGCAAGGATAGGTAAGGATAGGTAAATTGCATCGTATAAATCATGCTTTTTTAGCTAACTAGCGCTATGATTAATCTTTCATATTTATACTCAAGGATTTTTGTTATGACAATTTCAGAGTTGGGCCAGAATTTGACGGCCCTATTTTTCTTCATGGTGGCTGTGCTTATCATCTTTAAAGGTATACGTATGGTGCCTCAAGGATATAATTGGACTGTTGAACGGTTTGGAAAATACACTCGTACATTGGCTCCAGGTTTACATTTGCTAGTGCCGTTTATAGACACAATAGGCAGAAAGCTGAACATGATGGAGCAGGTGTTGGATGTAGATCCCCAAGAAATTATCTCATCAGACAACGCACAAGTAATGACAGATGCTGTATGTTTCTTTCAGATTCAAGATGCGGCTAAAGCTGCTTATGAAATAAATGATCTAGAGCGAGCTATGCAAACGTTGGTAATGACCAATATTCGTGCTGTATTGGGGTCTATGGAACTCGATGAAATGTTGTCTAACCGTGAACGCATTAATGGTAGTCTGTTAGCCAAGGTGGATGATGCTACAAACCCATGGGGGGTTAAAGTGACGCGCATTGAGATTAAAGACATTGCACCACCACAAGACTTGGTAACCGCAATGGCCAGGCAAATGAAGGCGGAGCGTGAAAAACGTGCACAAATTTTGGAAGCAGAAGGCGAGCGCGAAGCTGCCATTAAAATAGCTGAAGGCCAGAAACAATCAGCCATCCTTAAAGCAGAGGGTCAGTTAGAAACCGCTAAGCGCGAAGCAGAAGGCCGTGAACGCTTGGCAGAAGCCGAAGCTAAAGCTACTCAAATGGTGTCGGCTGCAATTCAAGATGGTGATTCTCGAGCAATTAATTATTTTATTGCCCAAAAATACATTGATGCGTTGGGTAAGTTAGCGGCATCTGATAACAACAAAGTGATGATGATTCCTCTTGAAGCCAGCAGCGTGATTGGCTCAGTTGCAGGTATCAGTGAACTTGTTAAAGACATGAGTAGTAAAGCATCATGATAGAATTTTTTGAAGCTATGCAGTTTTGGCACTGGATTATTTTGGCTATAGTATTAATTGCTGGTGAAGCATTAGGTGCTGCAGGCTTCTTATTAGGTGCTGTGATGGCAGCCTTTGAATTAGCGCTCATTAGCTACATTTGGCCCGACATGTCTTGGCAGAAACAAATTTCTTTGTTCGCTGTGTTGGCGTTGTTATGTTCGGTGTGGTTTTGGTATCGCTTTAAGAGCTTTAATCAGGAAACTGATTTGCCTAAATTAAATGACCGTGCCGCTCAACTGATCGGGCGTGAGTTTGCTCTAACCCAAGAAATGACGGGAGGCCAAGGAAAAATGCAGGTAGGAGACACCTTATGGCGGGTGGAGTCTGAAACCAATCTAGCGGCTGGCACTCAGGTTAAAGTGACTGGCAGCCGAGAGATGGTGTTGTTAATCGTTAAAGCGGGTGTATAAAACGATTACTTTATGGTGCTAAATAGCTGGCCTGCAGACCAGCGTCCGGCGCCATAAAGTACCACTACTAACATCATCAACCCCCATAGTTGGTGATCTAAATATCCGGCCTCCCATATGGCTGGGTATGATATTACTGCAACGATGTTAAAACCAAATAATGCTAATGCCATAGGCCTAGTAATCAGCCCTATAGCAACAAACGCAGGTAGTATCACTTCTGCTGCAGTGCCCAAGTAAGCAGCTAATTGCCACGGAATTAAAGGTACTTGGTACTCGTATTCAAACAAGAATAGGGTAGAGTCCCAGTTGTTAAATTTCATCAACCCTGCGTTTATAAAAATCCAAGCTACCCAAAGCCTTAAGGCCAATAAAAAGATATCTTGTAGGCTTGGCATATAGGCTTCTGCGGTCTGTTGGTAGGTGGTGATCAAGTTTTTCATAAATAATCCTATGCGTTAAATTAAACTAAATTAGCTCTGGTTAAGCTTGGGTATCTGCTCTTAAGCTAAAACCATCAATACAGCCTAGGGCAATCCAATCTGTAATTTGCGACATTAAAGAGGTGATGTCTGTATTTTCTATGTTGCACAACTGTGCCAAAGTGAGGCCGTTTTTTAGTCCTGTTAGCCATGCAAAATGTTGCTGGCTTGTAGGCATTAAGGCAGATTCTCCCTGGTGGTTTTGTAACACTAAAAGATAGCTTTGTTGTTGATAATTGGGCTCTTTAGCTTCGCCTTTTAGGTTGGTATTTTTGGGCTCCGAAAAATCTTTGTGTAATGCAATTAGATCCATACTAGATGTTTGTAGGTAGCACGTTTCCGCCAAATGAAAGTGTATGTTCAGGTGTTGGTCTTCGTTTATTTGGGTAAGCCCGTCAAAATCAAAATTGGGTTGGTGGTAAATGTGGCTGATACGGTCTAAATGCCATTCTAGTTGTGCCATCTGAGCCACAAAAGGCATGTGTTCTAGTGCCTTTAGCCCTTCAATAAAACTCACAAAATAGCCGCCGTAATGGTTGAGGTGTGGTTCTTTAAGGGGGCAGTCGTTAATAAATTGTCTGCTCGTGTGAGTAAAGTACTCACTGCCAACCAATGCTTGAGTCACTGGGAAAAGGTTCTCTAGCAGTTCCCTAAGGCTAATTACAAAGTTGTTACGGTATATGTTGATTAACTGTTCTGGCGTGAAATGAGACTCTACTAGCAGGTTAGTCAATAATTCTAATGGGTTTAAAGTGGCCGTAGGTTTTTGGTTGTGTGAGGAGTCTGTCACCTTAAGGGCGAGTTGCTTAGTAAAATAAGCTTGAAGTTGAGCTAAGCTATTTACCTTAGGCATAGGTTAGGCCCAAATGCTGATCGGCCTTTTTAGCCTCATTCATTAATACATCAAGGGTGGGTATGTCGGCGTCCCACTCGATGAGGCAAGGAATATGTTGTAACTTGTCTCGATAGGCATCTACCATGTCCCATACTTCATCGCACACTGGATTGTTATGGGTATCGATACGGATTTCTCCTTGAGGAAGTTTTTTTATTGTGTGGCCAGCTAAGTGGATTTCTGCTACTTGATGCCAATGAATATTGGCTAAATACTGGTATGGATCGGTGTTCATGTTGCTACAGCTTACAAAAATATTATTAAGGTCTAGCAATAATTTGCAGCCGCTACGAAGGCTAAGTTGATTGAGTAGTTCTGGTTCGCTCATTTCAGCGTGTTTGAATGCTAAATATGAAGAAGGGTTTTCAATCAGGATTTCACGGCCCAATATGTCTTGGGTTTGATTCACTTGATTGACCATATGAAGAAGGGCTTCATTGGTATAGGGTAGAGGGAGTAAGTCGTTGTAAAAACGGCCGTCTAATGAACTCCAGCTTAAATGATCGGAGATGAATTTAGGTTCAATGTCATCAAACAATGATTTTAATGACTTAATATGATCTAGGTTTAGAGGGTCTGACGATCCTAAGGACAAACCAATGCCATGGCAGCTAACAGCATAGTTGTTACGAATATGGCGCAGCTGATAGCGTCTTTTACTGTTTTCTTGTAAGTAGTTTTCACTATGCACTTCTAGCCAGTTGATAGATGGTGCGCCATGCATAAAGTGTTCTACATGGGGCTGCCTTAAACCAATGCCTGTTCCGGCTAGGAGGTGTTGCTCGTATGCCATAGGTAATGCTCGTATAGGCTGCCAGTGGTAGCAAGGTGATAATTAAAAAAATAGAAAAGGGGGGCTTCACCTGCAACTGATATTGCAGGTGAAAGTGTTACTTAGCTAGACATCAATGAACCGCCAGATAAACGTTCACACAAACCACCGGGGACTACCGTAAATGCGTCGGTTTGGCCATCTTCACTAGATGTGCCAACACAAGATGAGGTGTTTGTAGCGCAGTCATTTTGTCCTGCTTTAGCAATGCCATAACATTTCTCTTTTTCAGCGGCAGATGCAACAGTTGAGTTAAGTGATAGGCCAAGAGCTAGTACGCTAGATAGGGCAGTTACAGTGGCGATTCTTCGTGAAATTTTCATAGATCTTCCTTTAAGTTGTTGTAGCTAAGTTACGCCAATATTGCAGGGGCTTCTTTGGCGCTTAAAGACAAATTTAAACTGTCTTATTTTTACTTACGGTGTTAGCTCTCATATAGATTCAATAAATAACAAATATATCTAAATGTAATTCTTTGCGTTGTCAGTTTTGCTACAATTAAGGGCTCGATGTGGTTATATATAGCCCTTGAATGGTGGAGAATTCGCTGCCACACAACCCAGTGTCGTATCAAACTAAGTGGGCTAATCCATAGTCGCTATGATGCATCATTGAAAAAGAATAATAGTATGGCCATCATCCATTGGTCGTAGAGATTTGTATTTTTGTAGTTATATGTCCCCTTATCATAGGGAATTCATTTTTTTGGGAGTTAAGTAATGTTTAATAAGTCAGATCGTATCAGTGACTTTGACCCGGAACTTTGGGCCGGTATTCAACAAGAAGAGCAGCGCCAAGAAGATCACGTAGAATTGATCGCTTCAGAAAACTACACCAGTACTCGAGTAATGCAAGCTCAAGGTTCTGGCTTAACTAATAAGTACGCAGAGGGTTATCCTCACAAGCGTTACTACGGTGGTTGTGAATACGTAGACAAGGTGGAAGTGTTAGCCATGGAACGTGCAATGGAGTTGTTTGGAGCTGACTACGTTAACGTACAGCCTCACTCTGGTTCACAAGCCAACGCTGCGGTTTACCAAGCATTGGTTTCTCCAGGTGATACCATTTTGGGCATGAGCTTGGCTCACGGTGGCCACTTAACTCACGGTTCTCATGTAAATTTTTCTGGTAAAAACTACAACGCAATTCAATATGGCTTGAACGATGCAGGTACTTTGGACTATGAAGAAATTCAGCGTTTAGCTACCGAGCACCAGCCTAAGATGATTATAGCGGGTTTCTCTGCTTATTCTCAGGTTATGGATTGGAGCAAGTTCCGTGACATCGCAGATAGCGTTGGCGCATATCTTTTTGTTGACATGGCACACGTTGCTGGTTTGGTAGCTACAGGGCATTACCCTAACCCAATGCAATATGCAGACGTGGTTACTACAACTACTCATAAGACTCTGCGTGGCCCACGTGGTGGTTTGATTCTTGCTAAGGCTAACGAAGCTATTGAGAAGAAGTTGAACTCAGCAGTATTCCCAGGCCAGCAGGGAGGACCTTTGATGCACGTTATCGCTGCTAAAGCAGTAGCCTTTAAAGAAGCGCTGGAGCCTGAGTTCGCTGTATACCAAGGCCAAGTTTGTGCTAATGCTAAGGTAATGGCAGAAGTGTTCCAGTCTCGAGGTTACAAAATCGTTTCTGGCGGTACTGAGAACCACTTGATGCTGGTTGACCTAATCGCCAAGGGCATTACGGGTAAGGCGGCAGACGCTGCTTTAGGTAAGGCTTCCATTACTGTAAATAAGAACTCTGTTCCTAACGACCCACAGTCTCCATTTGTAACGTCAGGTATTCGTGTTGGTACTCCAGCGATCACTACTCGTGGTTTTGGTGCTGAAGAAGTACGTGACCTTACTGGCTGGATGTGTGACGTGATGGATAACATTGAAGACGAAGCGATTAACACAGAAGTGCGCGGCAAAGTTTCTGCCCTTTGTGCACGTTTCCCTGTTTACAAGTAAGCTATTGTAAACCAATAAAAAGGCCTCAATTGAGGCCTTTTTTGTGCCTGTTGTTTTTTGTGGACGATTCTCGGCAGTGTCACCTTGAGTGAAGCCGGAGGGTTTAAGCGAAGTAATCTATTATTTACTTGGTTATACTAGCTCTACAAATCTATATAGAGATCATAAATATGGCAAATTTCAAGCCTATTCTAGACCGAGCACTGCAGCGTAAAAATGGCGAGCAAGGTTTGGAGGCTTGGGTGTCTGATCCTTTGTCTCAGCCAGATTTTTTAGCTCAGGAAGATCATCGTTTTTTGTCTATGATGACCAAAGTGGTGTTTCAAGCTGGGTTTGTATGGCGGGTTATAGAAAACAAATGGCCTGAATTTGAAACCGTATTTTTTGGGTTTGACCCTCAGAAAGTGGTGTTACTAAGCCCAGAGCAGTTAGAAAGTTTTGGTAAGGACACGCGGATTGTGCGTAATATGCAAAAAATCATTAGCGTGCCGCAAAATGCCAACTATATAAACGATAAAAGCCGTGAGTTCGGTAGCTACGCCGCTTTTTTGCAGCAGTGGCAAGAAGAAGACCTGGTGGGGCTGTATCGTCACTTGAAGCAGTCTGGCTGCCGCTTGGGAGGTATGAGTGGGCCCCGCATGTTGCGTCAAATGGGTTTAGATACCTTTATGCTTAGTACAGATGTAGTAACATGCTTACAGGGCGCTGGGCTTGAAATTGCCAATTTGCCCACTAGTAAAAGCGACTTAGCTAAAGTGCAGAACTGCTTTAACCGCGTAGCGTAAATCTCGGGGGCTTGCCCCCGAGCTGGATAGCGTACAATGGCCT
>Ga0114995_10001673_pt1 | contig 15525 bp, 15 predicted proteins | sample ArcticOcean_MG_C_11_FD_87038 | JGI IMG/M metagenome (GOLD analysis project Ga0114995, IMG submission 87038) | Marine microbial communities from western Arctic Ocean - ArcticOcean_MG_CB2_154 | ecosystem: Environmental > Aquatic > Marine > Oceanic | place: Arctic Ocean: Canada Basin | collected... | reverse complement strand
TGAGGGACTTGATGCGGATGGGGAATTAGAGGAAAAGGTTGTAGTACCTTTAGGGGCCTTTAAGCTTAAAGATGCCTCTGGTAATGAGGTCTACACCCGCAGCGTCGTTTTACGCCTGTTTGCCCAGCGCCAACAGTGGACGCAGTGGGATGGTGTTGCAGGGAAGATGAACAAGACTGTAATGGTTAATGTATTGAAGGGAGACCTTAAAGATACGCAAGGGACATTTAATAACGGACGCCCCAGCAAATATTTCAAAGATTGGAATACCTTAGACGCAGACACGCAGTCTCTAATTCGTAGTATCAAGAATACTAAAATATTGTTTGGTAAAGTTACACTAGGTAAGACAATAGATGCAGCAGGTAACGATGTAAAGGGTTACGAAGATGAGATTGATTTTGTCATGGATGTTAAGAATACTGCCAGTAAGAAGTCTATTGATGAAGCAATTAAAGGTATTAAGTCTAAGAAGCTTACACCTATTGAGCATACTATTAAGGTGTCTTCCAAGAAGGAGACAATGGCTACAGGTAATAAGTATGCCACTATTGTAGCTTCTCTTGGTAGTATTATGCGTATGAAAGAGGGTGATCAGGATACGCTACGATCTTTTGTTGACTACGTTGACTATGCTAATGACTACGTGTTGGGAGAATGGAAGAAACTTAACAAGCCAGACGTTGCTATTGATCCTAAGATACTAGATGCTATCGTACAGGTAGAAGAGATACCGTTTTAGTATGGAGTTAAATCATGCCGCTGAGCTTCCTATTAAGATGCTCATGCGAGATGCTACTCTAGGAAAGTCAGAGATGTCAGAGGCGGTGATGGATAATGTCGCCTCTGATGTTAAAGATGGCTTAGATAAGCAATTCAACGGAGGTCCAAGAGGTAAGTTTAAACTCAGGATGTCTAACATTGGAAGACCTAAATGCCAGCTATGGTTTGAAAAGAATAGGCCAGAAGAGAAGGAGCCGTTTCCTGATCAGTTTATGATGAACATGATGTTAGGTGATATAGTTGAATCTGTGTTTAAAGGTATATTACGCACAGCAGGCGTAGACTTTACGGATAACGACTATGTCACTCTAGACCTAGGGGGTGGCAGGCGACCCATCAAAGGTGAGTATGATCTTATCATGGATGGTAGGGTTGATGATGTTAAGTCTGCATCAGACTACTCTTATAATCACAAGTTTGTTAACCTTGAGACCTTGCAGGATAATGACCCCTTTGGTTACGTAGCGCAGCTTGTAGGCTATGCTACAGCAGCAGGTAAGAAAGTAGGAGGGTGGTGGGTAGTCAACAAAGCTAACGGACAACACAAGTACGTTTCCGCAAAGCACGTAGACGTTGAAGCAACCCTAGATAAGGTAAGGGAAACCTATGACTACTTAGAAAATGATGAACCACTAAAGCGTCACTATACAGATGTACCAGAGACATACCGTAAGAAGACTACAGGTAATAGAGTTTTATGCAGGGAGTGTGGTTTTTGTTCATTCAAGAAGGCTTGTTGGCCTGACTATCAAGACCTTCCATCTAGGACATACCAAGGTAAAAAGACACCACCTACGGTAGCTTATACCCAATTAAATACAGAGGATTATATATGACCAAGATTACGCTAGACGATATTGAATATGATTCGGAAGACTTTTCAAAAGATCAAGCTGCAACGTTGCAGGAAATCCAATATAACGGAAATGTAAAGAGGCAATTAGAGTATCAGCTTCATAGCGTAGTTACCGTTGGTGGCATATTGGTGGAACGTCTTAAAGAGTTATTAGTTGATGCCAAAGATACCTAAGAAGCGGTATCACGCTAAAGCTAAGTATAGGAGCGGTCTTGAAAAGAGTACCGCTCTTTTGCTTGCTGAGTGTCAGAAGGCTGTACGCTACGAGCAGCTAAAGATAGAGTGGGAAGACTTACGCTATCGCACTTACACCCCAGACTTCCAGCTGGATAACGGTATACTAATTGAGACCAAGGGGATATTTGATTCTGAAGATAGAAATAAGCATATACAAGTACGATCTCAGCACCCTGAGTTAGACATTAGGTTTGTGTTTAGTAACGCTAAGGGTAAGCTATATAAAGGCTCTAAGACTACTTATGGGTCTTGGTGTGAAAAGAATAATTTCTTATATTCCAATAGGTTAATACCTAGTTCTTGGTTGACAGAGAAGGGAAGATGTGTTATGCAAGAGGTCATACAACTAAAGACACAAAGGAGAAGTTCATGACTTATGATGTAGGTGTTGAAGATATTGCTTTATTAATAAGACCTCTAGGTAATGGGCGCATTGAAACGTGTATATACAAAGACCCTGATAACATTCTTGATGAAGAAGAATTAGAAACAGCTTTTCATATTGCAGTTAGTATGAGTGCTTTTTTTGAGTTGCTTGCAGATGACGATGATTCTGATATTATAACTGAGCTACTAAAGAGTAGGTTAGAGAAGAAGATGAAAGAGATTCTTGATACTGAGACAGATGAAGACACAGATAAAGTCGAAGACTTATACACCGCTGAAGGTAATGTAATACGTATAAATAAGTTTACTAAAACAGAAGGGACTTGTTAGGTATGAATGATATTATGGTAGATCATCCACCACACTACAACTCAGCCTCTATTGAATGCATAGATGCAATGAGAGCTATGTCACTGGGTTCATACGTTGAACCTCATGATGCTTATTGTTGGCAAAATGCTTTCAAGTATCTATGGCGTTGGCCCTATAAAAATGGCGTAGAAGATTTGAAGAAGGCTCGTTGGTATATAGACCGACTTATTGAGGAGTTAGAATCTGATGGCGAGTAAAAAGTTTAGGGCTACTTTTGTACTTGATGTAGATGAAGAAAATAATATATTGTCATCTCATGATATTTATCACAACGAAGACATTAAAGATTTAATTGAAAAACTAGTCTTTGATATAGATGATGTAAAAGTCTGCTGTATAAACATAAGGGAACACGAATGATTACTAAAGTCGATATAGACGCATTCAAAGTTTACAATCAGACTCCTCTGGAAATGGTTAGAGACTTTGCAAGTGCAATGGGCCACCCCTTAGATGACAAATATGACCAAAATACTAAACTTAAAAAGCTTCGTCGCACTCTTATAGAAGAAGAGTACAACGAGTTATGGGATGCGGATTTACCTGTAGATATTTTAAAAGAGATGGCTGATCTTGTATACGTTATCTTTGGTCAGGCTGCTTCATTTGGCTGGGACTTGGATGAGGCTTTAAGGCGTGTACATGAGTCTAACATGTCTAAACTAGATAACCAAGGTAATCCATTTAAGCGTCCTGATGGAAAAGTACTAAAGGGACAAAATTACAAGAAGCCTGATTTAACAAATCTTGTATAGAGGAATAGATATGCAAAATAATTACCTACCAACAGACTACCAGATTTTCATTGCTACCAGCAGGTACGCACGTTGGCTTGACAAGGAGCTTAGACGGGAGACATGGGGGGAGACAGTTGCACGTTATATAGAGAACGTTATTAAACCTACTGTTAAAGATAAAAAAACTATAGACGAAATCCGTGATAGTATTCTTAACTTGGGTGTTATGCCCTCTATGAGATCACTTATGACTGCAGGTAAAGCAGCATCGCGTGACAATACCTGCATGTATAACTGTAGTTACTTACCTGTAGACGATCCTAAATCATTTGATGAAGCTATGTTTATCCTTCTCTGTGGGACGGGTGTCGGATTCAGTGTTGAGCGACAGTTCATCAGTAAGCTTCCAGATGTGCCAAAGCTCTTTGAGAGCGAGACTACTGTAGTCATCAGGGACAGTAAGGAGGGTTGGGCTAAGGGTCTTCGTCAAGTGTTGGCACTCCTGTGGGCTGGTGAAATTCCTAAGTGGGATACAAGTAAGGTTCGCCCTGCAGGGGCAAGACTTAAAACATTTGGTGGTAGAGCCTCTGGTCCTGCACCTCTAGTTGATCTGTTTAACTTTGCAATCACTACATTTAGAGGTGCTTCAGGGCGTAAGCTGTCTAGTATTGAATGTCATGACCTTATGTGTAAGATTGGTGAGGTAGTCGTGGTAGGTGGAGTTCGGCGTTCAGCTATGATCAGTTTGTCAAATTTGTCTGATGATCGTATGCGTCATGCTAAGTCAGGTAACTGGTGGGAAAATGCAGGACACCGTGCGTTAGCTAATAACTCTGTATCATATAGTGAGAAGCCTGACAGTATGGCATTCATGCGTGAGTGGACATCCTTAATGGAGAGTGGCAGTGGTGAACGAGGTATCTTTAATCGTCAAGCCAGTATAAAGCAAGCAGCTAAGAATGGTAGGCGTGATGCTAATTACGAGTTTGGGACAAATCCTTGCAGCGAGATAATATTACGACCAAACGAATTTTGTAATTTATCTGAGGTAGTTATACGTGCTACAGATGGCGTAGAGGACATTGCAAATAAAGTTCGTATTGCAACTATTTTAGGTACAATACAATCTAATTTTACAAACTTTCCTTACTTACGCAAGGTATGGAATACTAATACATCTGAAGAGCGTTTGCTTGGCGTATCCCTGACAGGTATAATGGACAACCCCGTGATGACAACAAGCAATAAAGGTCTTGCTGAAACATTGGAGTACTTAAAGAATGTTGCTATTACTACAAATGCTACTTGGGCTAAACGCCTTGGCATCCCTGTGTCTGCTGCTATTACATGCGTCAAGCCAAGTGGAACGGTATCACAACTGGTCAACTCCAGTTCTGGGATACATGCTCGTCACAGCCCCTATTACATTCGTACTGTACGTGCTGATAACAACGACCCCCTAACGCAGTTTATGAAAGATCAGGGAATCCCTAGCGCACCTGATATAACGAAGCCTGACGCTACAACAGTGTTTAGTTTCCCTGTAAAGTCTCCTGATGCAGCCGTACATACTGCTGATATGACTGCACTTGAGCAACTAGAGATGTGGCTAATGTACCAAAGATTTTGGTGTGAGCATAAGCCTTCCGTAACTATAAATGTTAAGTCTGACGAATGGTTTGAAGTAGGAGCCTTTGTTTATAAAAACTTTGATGAAATGTCAGGCGTATCTTTCCTACCATTCAATGAGCATACTTATCAACAGGCCCCTTATCAAGATTGTAGCAAAACAGATTACAATACTCTCCAATCTGTTATGCCTTCTAAAATTGATTGGTCTAAACTCTCAGAGTATGAGAAAGAAGACAATACATCGGGTATGCAAACTATGGCATGTACTGGAGATATCTGCGAGATGGTAGATATTACATAACAAATATGTGAGGCTTTTATGCAATTAAATTTGTTTAATAATCTACCTGCAGAGGGTGACTCTAAAGTTTGCGCTAAGTGCCAAGAGTTAAAACCTATGGCTTCTTATCGTTTATACAGGAGAGCAACAGGAGATAGAAACTCAAGAGACAGTAAATGTAAAGACTGCTCTCGACACTCTAATGAAGTAATAGCTAGGCTAAGGAAGGTAGCACCAAAGCAAACAGGAGTGTGTGAGTGTTGTGGAAAAGAACCAGAACGATTAGTGTTGGATCACTGCCACGACAAAGAGGTCTTTAGGGGTTGGTTGTGTCCTCCCTGCAATTTAGGTATAGGACTTCTAGGGGATAATATGCAAGGCATAGAGCGTGTAATAGCCTACCTACAAAAGCCTTGACAATTATACTAAGCTACTATAAAATAAAAAGCATAAACAGTAGAGGGGTGCAAGGTGAAACTAGAGGAGGAAGCTCTTAATTTCAATAAGACAAAACAGTTTGTTTTTGTTGAGAAGCTATCAGTTCTGTGTGCGGATGTGGAGAATCTTTCAATCTCTTACCTGCACCCCAGTAAAGAGCGAGATTTAATGGAGCAAAAAATACGTGAGGTAATTTTCTGGGCTAAGTATTGTGCAGATGTTCACGGTATAAAGTAAATGTTTCACGTGAAACAAAGTAAGAGGGGCGGTCATTGCGACTGCCCCTTTTTTTATGCGCCTACCCTTGAGATAGTTTCTTTTTTTGCTGCTGCTTCGTCTTCTCTAAAACGTCTAAGCAATAAAAGTTCTCTATAAGTTAAATCTGTTACGTCTTTATCTATACCCATTTCCTTAAGGTCTTTTTCTAAATCTTCTATTTTTACTTGAGAGCCTCTCTTAGTCATTTTATACAACAATCTATGACGCCTGTCGTCTGTGTTACCACTATTGTAAATTTCGCGCATAACTTTTTCATAGGAAGGTTGCCATACTTTTGTTGTGTACATTTCCTTTCTATCTTCTGTAGTTGATTCTTTCCAAAGTGGGTCAGCTAATACCCTAGCTGCAGAATCTTGGAGGTGCTTAGTTATAAGTCGATTGACTGTATTGTCTGCCTCAGGAATATCAGACTTAACGTTTGACTTCCAAGTAGGCCTACCCATATCAGAAAACAACCTATCAAGTGCTGTAGGAGCAGCCTCTGCCCTATAACCAAATATTCTACCAATAGGTACACCTCTATCACTAGTTTCACCCATTCTTTGTGCTGTGTACTTAGGCTGTAACGTTTCTGCATCCCCTAAGGTAGCAAGCGCATCAAAAATAGTATCAACATAGCGAGTAGAATTATTTATAAACTTGCTACCTATTTTACGATCTTTTTCATTATATGCATCGCCCATAGTCATAGCAGCTATTTGATTGATGGGGTCTAGAGGCCGCGAAAAGCCAGACATATAAAGAGAGCCTGTTGTTGATAGCATAGACTGCACTGTATCAAATACACCCTCTTCACCTGACGCTGCACTCATTAAAACGTTATAAATCCCGTCTGCTGTATCTCCTAGTTGGCGTGTGAGGTTTTCCGTACCAAAAGTTTTTACAATATCAGTTAACATCTCTTTTGGAGGAGGACTTCCATAGGTAATGTGTGCTGCAATGCGGCCCATAGCTTTCCAGAAGCTAAGTGGGTAATCGTACAAGCGTGTTCTTACTTGTCCAGATTCATCCCTGTCTTGATGCCACGACAGACCCTCTTCCATCAACACTCTTTCAGACTGCATGAAAGCACCTGTTGCCACCATACCTGCAGCAAACTTTGTAGTTAATTCCATAAGGTCTCGTTTGTCTTCTTTTTTAATAAAAGCTCTATGTACTAAACTCATACCTGTATGATCCGACATAAAAGCAATGGTGTTATTAAAAAATTGACCAAAAGGAATCATAGCTCCAATAAGAGGCATTTTTCTAAAGTCTTCTATTACTTTAGCTACCATCTGATCTGGTCTTCGATTTGGATTAAAGTCTCCCCCGCCCATAGATTTGGAAAAAACATTACGCAGAGTATCATCTAAAGCAACTTTTTGTATATCATAATAGTCATTACCCGCCATTAACTTCCAATGCTTAGGTTCTGTTTTGTATTGTGATAGAGGACCAGTTTCTCCAAACCTAAGCTCACCACTCTCAAGTATTTTATTACCCTTTGAGTCTAGTACATCTACAGTGTCTGTCATGAATTGCTTGTAAGTCATGTTGTATTTAATACGTATTTGTTTATCTATGTTATACATAAACTCTTGCGTTTTAGTCATAACGTCAATGGCTTTTACACCATACAAAGTTTGAAAGAAATCAATGTACTTATCTACTGCGCCTTCTGTTTCCAAGTCGTCAATATCAATGCCTAAAGTTTTAGATACATCTTTACTGTCTACAGCCCCTGATACATATCGAAACAATTCTTTTTGTAGCTTAGGGTTTTGAGATAGAACTGCTAGGGCCTCTTGTTGTGTAGCGAGAGGATTAATAAGGTTTTTAAATTTCTCTACTTGCAGGCTAAACATATGTCTAGAAAGTTGCCCAAAATCTACTGCACCATCAGCAGTCATATCTTTATTAGCAATTTTATCTAGTACGGCTCTGCCACCATACAGTACGCCTCTAATCATATCAGAGCCTGTTTGTAAAGTACTAGCTTGAGTCCAGCCCATAAGGTTTAACGCTGAAGTTCCGGGATGAGTAACTAAAACTCTAATAAAATTATTCTGAAACTCCTCTGTTTTACTAAGACCTTTTTCTATGTAGGTTTTTGATACGTTTTGAGGTAATTCGTTTTCGATTAATTCATTTAATAGGGCCTTGCTGTCATCCCCTAATAAAACTTTACGGTCCATTACTTCTTTAGCACCCTTAGCTAACTGACCAAAAATGCCTAGAGTCCTACCTGCATTACTGGAAGTCTCTCCAAGTATGTTCATCCCATCTTCTAGAGTTTTAGCTCTCGCGTGGGCTGGGTCTAATTTTTTAAGAGTATTCTTGTATAGCTTTTCAATCTCTTTTCTAGGGCCATTCTTTCGGCCTGTTTTTGGGAGCATCTTTATGGTGTCGGTAATAAAATCACTAAGGTGCTTATACGCCTTATCTTCAAATTGTAACTCTAAGCCATACTTTTCAAATATCTGAAGCATACCGTCAAAGTTAACTTCTCCCGCTATCTCTGATTGGTTGCCCAGTAAGAAACCCTTAAGACCTTCTATATCATTAAGACCTTTTTCTGCCCCTAAACTCTTTGATTTACCTAGTCGTACAGTTTCAGCCCATCGCTCTGCAGCGATACCGTTGTTCTTAAGGTCTAACTCTAAGGCTGCTAATGCCGTATCATCACTTAATAGTTTTTTTATTGTAGCCTTGTTGGTCTTTCCTCCAGCCTCTCTTTGCATCTTCTTGAAAGAAGCTTCCGCCATCTTTATCTTATCAAGGTCTAAAAACGCCATAGACTGAGGTAAGACTTTTCCTTTTATGTGAGGTAGTAAGGCTGTAAGACCATAACCAAAGAAGCCTGCACCTGCTATAAGAGGGGCATTTACATAACTATATTCATCTTGGAAGCCTGTCTGCATTAGGCTCTTCTGTTGAATGTAGTCAATACCTATAACGCCGCCTGTTTCTGCTGCAAAGCCAAACTTAAGACCTCGCTTAGTGTTCTTTGCTAGTTGTTCAGCAGTCTCGCCTGCAATACGGCCTGCGTCACTTACTATTTCACCTGCTTTTTCTATGTCTAATTCTTTACCGCCCATAGCTTTGTCTAAGATGCGAGTACGTGCTTCATTTATTTCAGTACGAACTTTGGGAGGTAGTTTAGAGCGAGGTGTGCCGGGCGGTATCTTAGCCTTTGCCATTATTCTTTTTACAGAAAGTTCTAGTGCTTCCCTAGCAATGTGGGAAGTAGCTTTTATAGCACTGCCTGATGCTAGTTTACCTACACCAAAACCTAATAGGTTAATAGGGTCAGCAATAATAGCTACCCCATAGTCATAAACACTGTCTATCTTTTGTGCTACAGAACCGCCATCGTAAGCACCCTTTACATTATCCCACAGTTTGTATGAGTTTAAAGAGTTTACTTGGCGTTGTTCTGCTAGGGTCTTATCTTTTTCTTCATCTCCAGTATTGAAGTTAGAATTAAGATGTGTTGCTTCTGTAAGAACGCTGACAGTATTTGCCACACCAAGCCTACGATTATAATTAATCCACTTATCAATTACTTTCTGTCTACCGTGCGTTTTCTCATTAAGGCCAAACCTATCGTTCATCTGTGTTTCTATGATAGTATAGTTGTGGTCTTGGTCAAGATCATTTAGCCCAAAGGTATCCTTCTCCCCCCCTGTGTAGGTAAGGAAGTCAGGATTATTTTCAGGCTCTTTATAGTTTAAAAGTTCTTCTCTAGTTAACTGGATTGCCATATTTATTATTCCGTTTCCACAAGAGTAAAGCCTAAAGGATAGCCTGAGGGGTCATGAGACTTACCATACTTTTCATCCCACTCTGTTTGAGTTTGCTCTAGGGTAGGTGCTTTTCTACCTCTAGACCCCGTTAGAGCTGAGCCTTTATACTCATCAAAATCAAAAGAAGCAATTAGTATGGCTTGTTCTGCCTCTGTTGTAGGGCGTCTAGGAACAACTATTGCAATACCTGTATCTCTGTCATACAAACCTGTTCTATCTCTTCGCTTGAAATACTTTTTATTCCACTCTTGCTTTTCTGTATTCTCTCCTTCTGTTGGAAAAGGCATCTTCACTACTTTGGTGGCATCTGGAACCAAATTTGTGGGATCAGCAGCTGGTGTTTCAGTAACTGGCAGTTCTATTGTTGTGCTACCAAGAGGGGCCATAAAATCTCTTTTGTCTTCAATATAAACAGGTTCGTTAAAGGTAGGGTTTTCGGTGACATACTTTTTGTATTCTTCTATCGTAGCAAACCTCTTGATACTTGTAGGGTCCATATCCTGTAGTTCAGGTATATCACCATTCTCAATCTCACTTTCTAAGGCCCTATCAAATGCAGGTCTAAGCAGGTCTTGTAGTTCTATGAAAGTAAGACCAAAAACAGTGGCATCTGCAGCTGACAGTGGGTCACTGCTATCTGCTTCTCTTAGGATGTCAATGAAGTCTTCTTTATTAATATTTAGTTCAGTATTACCTGATAACAATATATCTATCTGTTCGTCTGTTGTTCTAGCACCACTAGAAGAACTAGTTATATATTGGTATTGTTGGCTCATATCATTGCCTGAATATGTTTTTAAACCTTTTGCTAATAGATTATCCCGTCTTATTTTTGCAACTGCACGGGCATTAGGGGAAAGATCATAAGGTGAAAGTCTAGAGGCATCATAAACTGGCTCTGAACCCCTTATAGGCGCACGGCCTCGCGCTTCTTTTAATTCACGAATGGATATATCGCCTATAAAGTCATCATCCATAAACTTATTATGTTCATCTTCTAAGTCTCTGCCCTTAATCCTGTCTGTAATCATGCCAAGGAAGCCTGTGCCTTGTTCACGATCAATAGGTTTTAAGTCTGCAAATCCAAAGTTTTTGTCTATTACAGTTTTAAAGCTTTCTGAATCAGACTCATAGTCAGCATTAAAAGTAATTATTTCATTTATTTTGCCTGATTCTACTAAAGCCTCATAGCTACCATCGTTAGCATTACGCATGTCTTGAACACGCTTGTCAAGCATTATAGCAGATTCAACACCATTGACTTCAAGTAGTTGTATGGCATTAGCTTCTGATAAACCTGCAGCCTGAAGCCGCTCAATAGCTTGAGTACTAAGGTTTGCGTTCTGATCCATTTGGTTTTTTACAGCAGCGCCATTGGCATCCCAGTAGGCTTGTTGACGTTTCTTTTCTTCACGATAAGTCGTACTAATACGCTCTCGCCTTTCGCCAACCCCTGCACCTAAAGCAAGTAATATCTGTGGTATACCTAAACTCATAACTTAAGCCCCTCTGCTCATTAAGCCCATGCCTTGTTCTTCTGGCATGTCCATTGGTTCTGCAGAAGGCATAACATCTTCTGACATAGGCTCTTCTGACATAGGCTCTTGATCCATAGCCCCCCGTTTATCTTCAAACTCCTCTACTTCAGAGCTTCCTAGAGCTTCAGCAGTTTCAGATATTATAGCAGGTTTGTCTTTGCCTTTAAGTTTCTTGATCTTGTGTAGAACTAATGCTTTAAGTTTTGTTTTCTCAAGAGCCTCTCTTTCAGCGTCTTCAGAGAAAAACTCTTTATATTCTATGCCAGCTTGTTTGGCTAAAGAAATTAGTTCTTTATGTACAGAAGGAGCAATAATAAGACCTACATCAATTGTATGAATACCCTCACCTACAGCATTTGTAAGAAGTGTATTTGTAAGAGATTCTATAGGGATTTCTAACTCCATTAAAGTGGTAGCACCGTCCATAAAGTCAGTGTCAGCCATACGGCTTACGTGCCACAGTAATGCCTCTTCAGGTTGTTCAGTCTCAGGAGGTTGCTCCCAAGGGAAATTTCCCGGTGTAGTTGTTAAAGATTGCCCCGGTATAGGACCATTAAGTACTTCTGACATATTATATCAATCCCAAGTTTATAGAAGATTATTCTTATTTATGTTTTTACTTTAGTAGGGTTTAAGCCTTTAATAGCAATACCCTCAAACTCTTTGCCAAGGTTTCTCTCAAACTCAGCAAGCGTTATATCTCCACTCTGGTAATCAGAGTAGCCACGCTTTTGTGTTATTAAGTAATCGCCAATTTTCTCTTGAGTTGCTACATTAAACTTAGCGTCAGGTTCAACTATACCAAGCTTAACAAGTTCAGCCAGAGTAGTACCTAATACTTGATACTTTCCCATGGGAGTTGAAGGTTTTTCTTCTGGACCCCGCCCAAGAACTTCCCTAGAATAATTTCGGTATGCCTCACTTGTTCCAAACTCAACAGCTTCCGCTACAGTCATTTCTGTTAAAGGCTTATTGCTACTAAATTCTCCATTTTCTCCAAAGTCTAAAAGTCGATTATAGCCCCCTTCATCGTCAGTACCTTCAACTACATGGACACGGGCCTTAATAATAGGCAAAGACATGTCTCCAGTAGGCCTGTTGACTAAGGAAGGTGCAGTAATCTCTTGAGGTTCTACAGTATCTACAACAGCCTCTTCAAAGCTTTCATTATCTTTAATATTATTTTTATCCCATTTATCAACTAGGTTACCAAAAAACTTATTAACGTTTTCTTCAGGTACATCTTTAATGGTGCTAGGGGGTTCATCTTCGTATACGGTAGAAGTAGGACTCATTAATCCTGTACTTGGCGAGGCAGATGTAGCTTCTTGAGTTATAGTTTGGACAGGGTTTTGTATAGATGAAATACTGCTATAGATAGCATCAGATAAACTATTTTGTTCTTTTATTTGTTTATTAAAAAAAGTCATTCATGTATCCTCAATACGTATCCTACAAAAAGTTTGCAATTGTTTTCCAAGCGTCCCACTCTTGTGCAACATTTACAGATTCTATCTTAGCATCACCCGCTATCTGAGATATAAGTATATTTGCTTTTCTATCAGCAATACTTTCAGAAGTCTTCCAAGCGAAAGCCAATATGTCACGCTCTTTCTGCCACACTTCATCTAAAGCCTTAGCCGTAAACCCGTTAGCTGCTTTAGCATTTTCCATGTTAACTTCGTTTTGCGTTGCGGTATTAGTTGTTACAACGCCTTGACGCCACTTAGCGTTGGCTTGAGCTATAAGTAATGCATTTTCAGTATTAAATTCCTCTCTTGCATTCTTTTGTTCTGCATTAAATTTAGAAATAGCGTTGGCCTCACTCGTATCAAACTGCCTCATAGCATTCTCTTGAGATGTATTGAATTGATCTACTTGAGTTTTCATAGATGCCATGAACTGATTTGTTTGATTTTCACTTGTAGCATTAAATTGCTCTGCTGCGTTTTTAGCTGCAGTGTCACTTAAGATTGAATCCTGAAGGGCCTTAGCTTTAAACAACGTTGTCTGCTGTGTATTATTTAGGTTTGTCATATCCATAGCTAAAAAGTTTTTAGCATTCTCTACTTCAGCTTGTTGCCTATTACTTAAGTTAGTCAGTTCCATCTGTGCCATAGCTGCAGAGTCTGCCATAGTTTTAGCATTCTTAGCACTCATGTTGGTTAGGTCAGCTGTCTGAGCCATACGAGCATTCTCTAGTGCAACCTGTTGGTCTGCAGTAAAGTTCATATTAGCTATGTCGCTAATCTTAGATGCATTAATTACACGTGTCTGAAACTGTTGATCAAAGTCTATCTTAAGGAAGCTTGCGCGTTGCTCTGCAGCAAACATAGCAGTCTGCTGACGGTTACTTAAGTTCTGAGCTTCAAACTGTGCTACTGTTGAAGCGTCTTGCTGTGCAATAGGTAAGGCAGATTCCATAGCGGCCTGAACAATAGCCTGACCTGCCATACTACTAGAACCTAAGCCCCTAGCTGCCATAGCTGCTGAAGCTGCTCTCATAGCACCCGCAGCCCAAGCAGGTGTAGCACCACCATCAAAGTCTTCCATAAGACCCTCTAGCTGGCCTTTAACGGTGGCTTGCTTGGTAGGGTCTGCTTGGGCAGCTTCAATATCTGTAACTTCGTTTACTAGAGACATGTCTACAGCAGAGCCTGAAATTTCTTCTCCCGGCTGTATTACACGGGCAGGAGGAGTAATTACTTTAGTAGCATCTACTGTAGCAATACCGTCTGTACCTAATCCTGCAATCTTTGTAGCATCGCCTTCAATAGCAGCTACTTCTTTTGTTACAGTACCTGTTGCTGCGTCCACATCTTTAAGTGCATCCTCTACGGCTCCAGTAGAAGTAGCTGCAGTCATAGTAGAAGCAGCTATATCTGCAGGTGTTGCTGCTGTACCTGCAGTACCTGCTTTAAGAAGTTCTGCACTAGTAGTTGCACCTGCATCACCTGTGCCTGCAGCTATACTTGTACCTGCTGCATCTGGGTCTATATTAGCAACTTCTGCCTTTGTAACCAACCCTGCAGGATCAGACATTGCTCCACTTGCTAGTGTCCTCTCACCTGAACGCCTTGCGGATGTTTGGCCTTGACTAATAGCAGTCAGTTCTTGGCTTAACTTAGAAACCTCTTCATTCTTTTTAGACATAGCTTCTATAATTTTAGGATTACTTTGATCCTCTTGTGCAAGCTTAGATACCTCAAGTTGTAATTGGGTAATCTTTTGTTGCACTTTTTGTCGTGCTGCAGATAAATCAGCGGCCTGTTCTTTAGAAGTAGTTTCGGCTTTTTCTGTAGCAACATCAGCACCCGCTTGAAGCCGCTGCTGTTTAACTGCTTCTTCAGCAGCATCACGTGTTTCTTTTGTAGGATAAACCTGACCTACCAGTTCAGGGAAGTCAGAAGTGTATGTTGAAGGTTCAGGAGGAGCTACAGGTGCAGCAACTATAGGTGCAGGTGCTACAGGTGCAGGCGCAGGTGTAGGATCACCACCACCACCACCCCCAAATACCATAAGCCCATACGATCTTGGGTATAGGTGGCGAGTTGGCATAAAGGGATTATAATAGCTCATGTTTTTAACTCTCTTGTATGTCTTTTGTTTGGTTCATGTAACCTGCGCCAATGTATCGTTTCGTTACGCTTGTAAACATCTGCATGTTCTTTACGAGTAAGGTTTACAACCTGCCTCACATCTCCGTAAGGAGCAATCAACTCTATGCCCCAAAGTTCTTCGCCTGTGTCTGAAACATAATCATCTTTTGTAATATAATAATTATTGTTTAAAAACTTTTTACCATTCTCTTGACTTAACCAGCACCAAGTAACTAGCCCTATTGGTTTTTTATATTGATAATACAACCTAATTCTATTATATTTTAAAGGTGCTATAAGGTATCTATACACATCTTCTACATTATAATTTTTATGCCACTTACTCTGCCTAAATAATTCTAGGCCATCGGTTAGTGCTGTGTCATGATTTATTTTCATTATAAAATAATACTTTAAACAAAACTAGATGTCAACTTATTATTGCCTATTTAACTTCTTCTGCCAGTAAAGCTGCAACCCATATTAAACCTGCACTACCTAAAGCAAAAACAAGACACGCTACTACAACTGTTATGATATAGAAAATCCTATCACGCTTCTCTGCCTCTGCTTCAAGAGCATTCTTGCGCCTTCTCCTA
>Ga0114995_10001649_pt1 | contig 15624 bp, 16 predicted proteins | sample ArcticOcean_MG_C_11_FD_87038 | JGI IMG/M metagenome (GOLD analysis project Ga0114995, IMG submission 87038) | Marine microbial communities from western Arctic Ocean - ArcticOcean_MG_CB2_154 | ecosystem: Environmental > Aquatic > Marine > Oceanic | place: Arctic Ocean: Canada Basin | collected... | reverse complement strand
TCAGTCTTCATGCTTTTGGCAGCCTCTTTAGCAAAGGCTAATAGTTCTTTTTGGTTCATAGTGCTTATCTCCCATAGGGGTTAATGATAAGCAAATACACAAACTAATTCACAGTCTCCAAATAGAGTTAAACCACCGTCGCCTTGCCATGTATAAGCCAGGCGTACACCTTCGGAAACCCTCAACACACCGTAAGCATCACTTATAATGCTTTCTAACTCTGTTTGGTCCATGGCTTCTTCAGCCATATCTAAAGCAGGATACTTAGCTTCTGTGCTGTGTTTACCAAACCACTGAGCCACATTTTCTGGGGTAATCTGGTCTCGCATTAATTGCATTAGGCCTTCTACATCTACTGCACTTATTTCGCCGCTGTTAGAGGTAAATCCATGGTCTTTTAGGCGCAGATCGGCACTAATATCCATACTACGTTCATCGGCAAATGTGGTAAGTACGTCGCCATGAGAAGGCGAACGAAAGCCTACAGAATAAGTGACACAAACATCGGAAAGGGCGACGCCCTTATGAGCCACAAGTGGTGGAATATAAAGCATATCGCCTGGGTTAAGAATAAATTCTTCGCTTAATTCAAAATTCTGTAACAAAGACAACTGATCATGAACCATTAACGCTGAGTTTTCGTTGCAGGTTTGGCCAACTTGCCATTGGCGCTGGCCTTCACCTTGAATCAAAAACACATCGTAACGATCATAATGAGCACCAACACCGGCACCTTTAGTGGCGTAGCTAATCATTAGGTCATCTAAGCGCCAGCTGGGTAAAAAACGAAACTTAGCTAAAAAATCATGCACTTCAGGCACAAAACAATCTACACCTTGTACCAATAAGGTCCAAGGGAAGTCTCGTTCTTTATTAAAGTCTGCTTCACTTAAAGGGCCGTGGATTACTTGCCAATTCTTTATGTCGCCTTTGTTTTCAATTAAACGCGACTCTACCTCTGGCTCAAGAGCCAGTCCTGCTAATTCATCTACGGCAATAAGTGCTTCTTGAAAGGCGATACCGTTGCGAATACACACTGGCTTTTTCTGCCAGTAGTCTGCAATAAACTCTTCTACGGTTAACTCACCCAAATGGGTCAATGGTTCCATCATCATTAAATCGCTGCTGCTTGAGCGGCGGCGTTACCAATATAGTTAGCTGGCGTTAAGGTTTTAAGTTCATCTTTTACAGACTGCGGCAAATCTAACGTGTCTATAAAGTCTGCCATAATGGCTGCATTGATGGTTTTACCACGAGTAAGGGCTTTTAGCTTTTCGTAAGGCTCTTCAATAGCATAACGACGCATTACCGTTTGAATAGGTTCAGCAAGCACTTCCCACGCGTTGTCTAGATCTGCATCTAAACGTGCGGCATTAAGTTCTAATTTGCTAATGCCTTTTAAGGTTGCTTGATAAGCAATTAGACTGTGAGCTAGGCCTACACCTAAGTTACGTAATACGGTGGAGTCTGTAAGGTCACGTTGCCAACGAGAAACAGGTAGCTTACTGGCTAAGTGCTGTAGGAGGGCGTTAGCGATGCCTAAGTTGCCTTCAGAGTTTTCAAAATCGATAGGGTTAACTTTATGGGGCATAGTAGATGAACCAATTTCTCCCGCAATGGTTCTTTGCTTAAAGAAACCCATAGAAATATAACCCCAAATATCGCGGTCAAAATCTAATAATATGGTGTTAAAACGAGCAATTGCGTCAAACAACTCAGCTATATAATCGTGTGGTTCAATTTGTGTGGTGTAGGGGTTCCACGTTAAGCCTAAGCTTTCTACAAATACCTGAGCATTAGCTTGCCAATCGATTTTTGGGTAAGCCGTATAATGTGCATTGTAGTTACCAACAGCACCATTAATCTTGCCTAAAAATTCCACTTGCTTTATCTGTTTCAGCTGGCGTTCTAGGCGAGCTGCAACGTTAGCCATTTCTTTACCCATAGTGGATGGAGAAGCAGTTTGGCCGTGGGTGCGAGACAACATAGGCTGATTTTGGTGGGTGTGGGCTAGGTGCTTAATTTGCGCCAATACCTGAGTCATTTCAGGCACCATCACTTGCTCTAAACCTTGCTTTAGCATTAAACCATGCGACAAGTTGTTGATGTCTTCTGAGGTGCAAGCAAAGTGAACGTATTCATTAATGGCAAGAAGTTCTGCATTATCTTTGAACTGCTCTTTAATGTAGTACTCTACGGCTTTTACGTCGTGATTAGTGGTGCTTTCGATGTCTTTAACACGTTGAGCTGCGTCTTCATCAAAGTTGTTAATCAGGCGTTCTAGCAGAGCATTGGCTTCATCACTTAAAGGCGCAACTTCACCAATTTGTGGATGTTCAGCAAGGCGTTGTAACCAGCGAACTTCAACCAACACTCGGTTATAAATAAGACCAAATTCACTAAAGTAGGGACGAAGTGCGGCGGTCTTGCTGCCATATCGACCATCTACTGGAGACAGGGCTGAAATTGATGATAAATGCATAACGGTGTCCTAGGTTGGATTATTAACTAAGCTGGTTCAAGTTGGATAAGCAAAGCGTCTAGTTCGCGTTGCAAGGAATTTTTAGACAATATTAACTGCCACTTACGTCCGCCCACTTGGCGCCATAGTGTGGTTGCACGAATGCCTGCCAGAAGGTAGCTGCGTACACGGTTAGTGTTCATGGGCTGCTGCAGGTAAGTGGGGTTACCGGTTACCTGGATACGAAATCGAAAGTTACTTAAGGTAGAAGAATACGTTTCAGCAACGCTTGCAAACACATTTGGGTGGGCCAATTCATATAGATCAACTTGTCTTTGGCTGTGGCTTAGTTGCTTGCTAATAGCATTGAGCATGTCTGGGTGTTTGCGCAACTTGCCTTGTAAGTGAGTTAACCCCAGTATATAGCGGGTAATTTCTCGAGCGCCTACGCTTTGGTCTTGAGCCATAATAGACTTCAAGGTAGTTAACCCTAAACGTAAATTATTGACAGCCTCTACACCACCAAATACGTCTTCTGTACTCTCAGGAGAGGTGACAAAAAGTGATGCAAGACAGCAACGGCTAGCGGTTTCGTCGGCTTGTCCAGTACTTGCAACCTGGTGTACCAACGCTGCCGCTTGAACCACAGCAGCTAATGCTAGTACACGCTCTTGGTTGGAATTTAAACGACTAATCAATGACTGCTCCTCCAAGACATACGTCACCATCATAAAACACAATGGATTGGCCTGGTGTTACGGCTCTTTGAGGTTCTACAAATACCACATCTATTTTACCATGAGACAAAGTCGTTACAGTGCAGGCTTGATCTGCTTGGCGGTAGCGTATTTTAGCCATTAATTCTACTGAGGCACCTTGCGTTAAATCTGGGCCTTTACCGTCTACCCACATTAATTGCTGACAGGTGAGGGAGGGTTTAAATAAACGTGGGTGGTTTTTTCCTTGAGTGACAATTAAGCGATTACGGTCTAAATCTTTATCTACTACGTACCAAGCAGATTCATTGTAATTAGCTAAGCCACCAATACCTAAACCTTGACGTTGGCCAATAGTGTGGTACATAAGGCCTTGATGGTCGCCGATCACATCACCGTCTATCGTTTCAATTTTTCCAGGTTGGGCAGGTAAGTATTGTTGTAAGAAGTCTTTAAATCGGCGTTCACCAATAAAACAAATGCCTGTGCTGTCTTTTTTATCGTGGTTAGCTAATCCATGTGCTTCAGCAATGATACGAACTTCTGGTTTTTCCATAGCGCCAATTGGAAATAAGGTTTGACTTACTTCTATGGCGCCAACTGCGTGCAAAAAATAGCTTTGGTCTTTATTGCCATCTAAGCCTTTAACTAACTGGCAGTTAAGGCCTTCGCCTTGACGCTGTACATAGTGACCCGTAGCAATATAATCTGCACCAAGTGTTTTGGCATAGTCTAGAAAGGCTTTAAATTTAATTTCACGGTTACATAAAATATCTGGGTTAGGCGTACGGCCTGCCTTATATTCAGCTAAAAAGTGTTCAAACACGTTATCCCAATATTCCGACGCAAAGTTTGCAGCGTATAAATGGATGCCTAATTTGTCGCACACTGCTTGAGCATCAGCTAAATCATCTTTAGCAGTGCAATAGTCTGTACCATCATCTTCGTCCCAGTTCTTCATGAACAGACCTTCAACGTGGTACCCTTGTTGCATTAGCAGCAAAGCAGAAACAGATGAGTCGACACCGCCGGACATGCCGACAATAACGCGTGTAGAAGTTGATTCACTCATAGATTTAATTCAGGCGATAAACAGAATAAATTACATACGTAATTTTAACCGAACCAAGCCCTCACGCCTAGGCCTATGGGAATATTCCAAGGATTTTTACCTGTATGAAAACCAATGACCTCATCCTTGTGCAAGAAGCAGATTTTGACATCAATCAGCATTACCAAACCCTGCTCAAAATAAACCCAGCAGGCACCGGCGCTGCGGTACTATTTGTAGGTTTAGTGCGTGATTTGGATGATGCTAAGGTAGAAGCTATGCAACTTGAGCATTACCCAGGCATGACTGAAGCTTGCTTACAACAAATAGTGGACAAGGCACATAAGCGCTGGGCTTTAGAAGGCATTCATGTGGTCCATCGAGTAGGGATGTTATTACGTCATGATCAAATCGTACTTGTGGGCGTAACTTCGCGCCACCGTGGCGATGCATTTGCAGCTTGTGAATTCGTGATGGACTACCTAAAACACGACGCTCCTTTTTGGAAGGCCGAATTCACCGAACACGGTAAACACTGGGTTGAAGCTAAAAAGTCTGATCAACACGCTCTTAAACGCTGGTAGTCTACGTTTGATGAAGCACTGGTAGTGTGTGTTACTTATACTACGGCCTGTGAGCATCTTCCAAGCGCCACTTACCCACATCAAGACCTTTTAATCGCCAGTTACCAATGGCTACTCTAACTAAACGCAAGGTGGGTAAGTTTACGGCGGCTGTCATACGCCTTACTTGGCGATTGCGGCCTTCACTAATACAAATTTCCAACCATTGCGTGGGTATAGATGCTCGTTCTCTGATTGGAGGCACTCGGGGCCATAGTGCCTTGGTTTGTGCACCTAACAGCCGGACCTTAGCGGGTTTAGTGGGGCCATCTTTAAGCACAGGCCCTGCACGTAACTGTTTCAAGTGATCTTCATTAACCAAACCTTCAACTTGAACCCAATAAATTTTTTCTAGCTTATGTTTGGGATCTGATATCTGATGCTGTAGCTGCCCATCATTGGTTAATACCATTAAACCTTCAGAGTCGTAGTCTAGCCGGCCGGCAGCGTAGAATTTGGGCATATCAATGTAATCTGCTAAGGTTAAACGTCCTTGGTCGTCGTTGAACTGGCTCAATACTTGGAACGGTTTATTAAAAACGAGTATGTTAGACACGTGCATATTCCTTATTGATTCTATATTGGTACTGTATTAGTACTGTATTGGTTCTGTGAATTGTTAGAATTTTGTAAAATAACTACATGATTCCTAGGGCCTACAGGCCCATTCAAGCTATAATTCATGTTAACTACAAAAACGACTTATATAGTCGTTTATCTACGCCTCAAATCATTTTAAGCATCCGGAGAACTCATGACTTATCAAAACATCACAGTCCCAGAGCAAGGCTCTAAGATCACAGTTAACGACGACTTTTCTCTCACTGTGCCAAACAACCCCATTATCCCTTATATTGAAGGTGATGGCATTGGTTTTGACGTTTCACCAGTAATGCTTAAGGTGGTAGATGCCGCTATAGAAAAAGCCTTCAATGGCAGCAAAAAGATTCACTGGATGGAAGTATACGCAGGCGAAAAGGCTACCATAACTTACGATGCCGACACTTGGATGCCAGAAGAAACGTTAGCCGCATTTAGAGAATTTAAAGTAGGTATCAAAGGCCCTTTAACCACACCTGTAGGTGGAGGCATTCGTTCTCTAAACGTTGCATTACGTCAAGAATTGGATTTATATGTATGTCAGCGTCCTGTTCGTTGGTTTACTGGAGTGCCTAGCCCAGTGCTTAAGCCAGAAAACGTAGACATGATTATTTTCCGTGAAAACTCAGAAGACATCTATGCGGGTATTGAATGGCAGGCCGGTTCTGCCGAAGCGATCAAAGTAATTAAATTTTTACAAGAAGAAATGGGTGTTACCAAAATTCGTTTCGACCAAATGTGTGGCATAGGCATTAAGCCCGTATCAGAAGAGGGTACTAAACGTTTGGTTCGTAAAGCCATTCAATACACCATCGATAATAATCGTGATTCGTTGACCTTAGTTCACAAAGGCAACATCATGAAGTTTACTGAAGGCGCCTTTAAAGAATGGGGTTATGAAATTGCCCAACAGGAATTCGGCGCTACCCTTATTGGCGAAGGGCCTTGGTGTGAAATGACCAATCCGAATACTGGTAAAAAAATCGTCATTAAAGACGTTATTGCTGACGCCATGCTACAGCAAATTCTTTTACGCCCAGAAGACTATGATGTTATCGCCACATTGAACTTGAATGGCGACTATCTGTCTGATGCCTTAGCAGCAGAAGTAGGCGGCATTGGTATTGCACCAGGCGCTAACCTCAGTGATGACATTGCTATTTTTGAAGCTACCCATGGCACAGCGCCTAAGTACGCAGGCCAAGACAAAGTAAATCCGGGTTCTATTATATTATCCGCAGAGATGATGTTACGGCATTTAGGTTGGTTTGAAGCAGCTGATTTAATTGTTTCTGGCACTGAAGGTGCAATAAATGCCAAAACTGTAACTTATGACTTTGAACGCCAAATGGACGGCGCCACCTTGCTCTCTTGTTCTGAGTTTGGTGACGCTATTATTGCTAACATGTAACTCTAGGGTTAATTTAGCAAATAATAAAAAACTAGCCTAGGCTGGTTTTTTATTTGCCCACAACAATTTAAATCAGTGGGGTAGCCTTTAGTTCACTTACACTACTTTTTAGTACAATATTCAATGCCTGCGGGCCTTCTGGACCATACTTAAGTTTAAAACCCACCTCTTGCCCAGCTCTTAAGGTTATGTACGCATAATTTTTAATAGCAGAATAATGAGCGAATACATCTCTTTTTTCAGTGCAGTCTGAAACGATAAATCCAAAACCCTTAGTATTATTGAACCACTTTACTTTGCCTGCTTGCATTCCATTAATCCTCTGCATTACCACACTAAAAAGAAGGCTTTTAATATTAAATCAACAGCTCTTCCTATAACTCTGTAATAATATTAGCAGTAGTTTTTAATTCTGCTCTGGAAAAATGCAGACATAGGCCCAATAGTAACGTTATGATGATAATAATCTTAAAATCCAGAGTGCTATAATGCCCATTTCTTCTCCTTGCCACAGCTCTTATTCTGTCAGTTCAAGCTACACCCCTACGCTGATGAGTCAAGACGACCAAAACACACCTGATGACAACCACGACTTGCAGGTTATTGAGCAAACTCGCCCTAAAATAGCTCAACCTTCTTTATACAAAGTTATATTGTTAAATGATGATTACACACCCATGGAGTTTGTCATTGATATTTTGGCTCATTTCTTTAGCCACGATGAAGAACAAGCTACACAAATCATGTTGGCTGTTCATACTCAAGGCAAAGGTGTGTGTGGCATTTATACTAAAGACGTGGCCGAAACTAGGGCCATGCAGGTTAACCAACATGCACGACAACACAAACATCCATTATTATGCGAAGTTGAATCTGCTTCTTAGAGGAAATAGACAATGTTAGACAACGATTTAGAACGAAGCTTAAGCGAAGCCTATAAACACGCCAGCTGGAATCGGCATGAATTTATGACAGTAGAACACTTACTACTGTCATTACTTAACAACCCATCCAGCGCACAAGTACTTCAGGCCTGCGGTGTGGCACTGGACGACCTACGTTTATCCCTTGAAAAGTTCATTAATGACACTACGCCTGCGGTAGCTGAGTCCATTGGCGATTATGAAGTACAGCCTACTCTTGGTTTCCAAAGAGTATTGCAACGGGCCGTATTCCACGTGCAATCTTCCGGCAAAGGCGAGGTGTCTGGTGCCAATGTATTAGTCGCTATTTTTAGTGAAACTGAAAGTCAGTCGGTATATTTGCTCGATTCTTTAGATGTTGAGAGAGTAGATATCGTTAATTATTTATCTCATGGCGTCAGTAAAACAGAAATGGAAGGTGCCGAAACGTCGATAGAAGGCGAAACAGAAGAAGCCAGTCATTTAGTGAAATACACCACCGACTTAAACGCAGAAGCTCGCAACGGCAATATTGACCCACTTATAGGCCGTGGCAAAGAATTAGAGCGTCTAGTGCAAGTATTATCTAGACGCCGAAAAAACAACCCTTTATTGGTTGGAGATGCTGGAGTTGGTAAAACCGCCATTGCCGAAGGCTTAGCCTATCAAATTGAACAAGGCGATGTGCCTCAGGTAATTGCCTCATCTACAGTTTACTCACTGGATATGGGCTCATTGCTAGCGGGTACTAAGTACCGCGGCGATTTTGAAAAGCGCTTAAAAGGATTGTTGTCCGATATTGAAAAAACACCCAACGCCATTCTTTTTATTGACGAAATACACACTATCATCGGTGCAGGTGCGGCCTCAGGCGGCTCGATGGATGCATCTAACTTATTAAAACCGGTATTGAGTTCAGGTAAGTTACGCTGTATTGGCTCTACTACCTTCACAGAGTTTCGTGGTATTTTTGAAAAAGACCATGCTTTGGCCCGTCGTTTTCAAAAAATTGACGTGGATGAGCCTAACATTGCTGACACTCAAGCCATTTTGAGAGGCCTTATTTCCCGTTATGAAAGTCACCATCAACTTGAATATACGCCTGCTGCTATAAATGCAGCTGCAGAACTTGCCGATCGCTACATAACTGATAAAAAGATGCCCGACAAAGCTATAGACGTTATCGATGAAGCTGGTGCATATCAGCAGCTATTCCCCACGGCAGAACGTAAGTCATTTATTGATGTACCTGAAATTGAGGCTGTAGTGGCTAAAATAGCCCGCATACCGCCCAAAAGCATATCAGCAACAGACCGAGATCAATTACATTCTCTTGAGCAAAACCTTAAGCGAGTGGTGTTTGGTCAAGATAAAGCCATTGATACTTTGACTAATGCCATTAAGTTATCAAGGGCAGGGCTTAATGCACCTCATAAACCTGTAGGTAGTTTTTTGTTTTCTGGCCCTACGGGTGTAGGTAAAACCGAAGTGACCCAGCAGTTAGCGCGTGTCATGGGCATTGAACTTGTGCGTTTTGATATGTCGGAATACATGGAACGTCATACAGTGTCTCGTTTAATTGGCGCCCCCCCAGGTTACGTAGGGTTTGACCAAGGTGGCTTACTAACCGAAGCGGTAACACAAACTCCTCATTGTGTGCTTTTGCTTGATGAAGTGGAAAAAGCTCACCCAGAAGTGTTTAACATTCTTCTTCAAGTAATGGATAACGGCACCTTAACAGATAATAACGGCCGCAAGACCGATTTCCGTAACGTTATTATAGTGATGACCACCAATGCCGGTGCCGAACAGATGAGCCGTAGTTCTATTGGCTTTACCAAACAAGACCATAGTTCCGATGGAATGGGCGCAATTAAGCGTTTATTTAGCCCTGAATTCAGAAACCGATTAGATGACATCATTCAATTCAATGCCTTACATAAAGACGTTATTCTTGATGTTGTTGATAAGTTCTTAGTAGAACTACAAGTTCAACTTGAGGATAAGAAGGTTCACCTGCAAGTAAGTGATGCTGCACGTGCATGGCTTGGAGAAAAAGGTTACGACAAGGAGATGGGGGCTCGTCCAATGGCTCGACTGATTCAACAAGAGCTTAAGAAGCCAATGGCAGAACTACTGTTGTTTGGCGATTTAGCTGCTGCTGGTGGTAAGTTATTGGTTGATTTAAAGGATGATAAGATTGCATTAACCAGTAAGCCCAGCAAACGGGCAATCAAACTATGGGATCCTGCTTAAACAGTGAATTAAGCTTACGATCTAGGTTTATAGGTGGCTATATCTACGTTCAGTTGAGATTTTACTGATTTCTTCGTGGGCTAGCTGCCTAAACCAAGCATGTGCCAGGTCTTTTTATTGCGTTCATGCCATATAATTGCATAGGTAAGCCTAGGATTTTTCACCAGGAAAGGGTGAAATAATCAATTTATATTAGGTGGCAAAGCTTTTCGCAAGGTTATATGGAATGGTTAATAATAAATCTTGAACCGATTACTGTAACTGAAGAGATAGCTTTCCGGCCCGCGGTGTAGGGTTCAGGCCAGGTAAATAGTGGATTATTAAACAGCTCTCTTAATCTAGCTAAGATACGACTCACTGCTGGTTTCGTAAAACCCAGACGTCCAGCAGTTTTGGTAACGCTTTGCTCCTCTAACAACACCTTAAACACTGGTCATAAATTCAAATTGGTAGTGGATAATTTTAAGATATTTATATTTATTACTTAGTAATATTACTTTTAATTATGTATTTTGTTGCAAGCATGAATTAGAAAAACAGCACATATGGGCATAGACTCGTGCCTACACCCTATAGCAGCGCATTAGATGGGCAGTATTTTATAATTCCTTAACATTTTAGGAGTAATTAAGAATTTTTAGGGACTTTATCCTAGCAACTAGCTCATAATAAAAAAATAAATAAAATATGGTTAATTCCTTCAAAAAAACTGCACTATCAGTAGCTACAGTGTGTGCAATCGTGAGTTCAAATTTCATTATGGCTGAAAACAGAATTGATAATCAAAGGCCCGACGCGCCTATCCTTTCAGCTTATGGCTCGCACACAGTAGGGGTAAGGACCATAACATTAGTCCATAAGAATCAAATTGACATACTAAGCATCGATGGAAGTGTAGCAAAACCTAATCTTTGGCCTCGTTACGACCGACCGCTAGTTTCAGAAGTATGGTATCCAGCTCAATCCAACGCATCAGGCAGCAATGATTTAAATGCTTTCATCAGAGATGGCAAGACCGAAGTAATATTGAAGGGCAGGGCCAATCGTAATGCACCTCCAATCACCGCCGACGAACCATACCCGTTAATCGTTATTAGCCACGGGCACCCTGGGAACAGGTATTTAATGTCACACTTGGCTGAGAACTTGGCATCCAAAGGTTATGTAGTTATTGCACTCGACCACACCGACTCAACTTATAGAGATCCAGTAGCCTTTGGTTCCACTCTTTACAATCGCAGGCTCGATCAACTATTTGCGATTGATGAAGTCGAGCGGCTTAATACTGAAGAAGACCATTTTTTATATGGCTTAGTAGATGCTAGCCAAACTGGACTAATTGGCTACTCAATGGGTGCCTATGGCGCAGTAATTGCAGCTGGAGGTGGCCTAACTCAAACCTCTATCGACTATTCTTGGGGCACACCACATGGGCTCCTAGGTGATTATAAAAGCGGATCGAAGAGTCACTTAGATTTGCTTGATGATCGTATTAAAACGGCAATTGCCATTGCTCCTTGGGGTATGAACTATGGATTTTGGGATGCGAATGGTCTTCAAGAAATAGATATTCCTATGTTATTTGTTGCAGGTTCTGAAGATGAGACGTCTGGGTACGAAAATGGTACTAGAGCTATTTGGCAAGCAGCATCAAATACAGATAGATCGCTGCTAACTTTCGACAACGCCAGCCATAATGCTGCCGCACCTTACCCAGCACCCACCGAAGGTCGTGAATTCGATGAGGATATAGGTTTTGCCCCATATGAGCATTATGCGGATGCCGTATGGAACACTTCCAAGATGAACAACGTGCTTCAACATTTTGCTTCTGTATGGATGGGCAAACACCTTAAGGAAGACCAAAGCATGGCGCCTTATTTAGATCTAATACCTACAGGCAATGAAGGGGTTTGGTCTAAAGAGACCGATGGCACGCCTAATACAGAACACACTCATTGGCGTGGCTTTAAGCAACTGTCGGCGAAAGGGTTACGTTATGAAACTCTAGGCCCCAATCAGTAACCAATAGACCTAGCCCAAACAAAAAAGAGCACCCTTGAGGTGCTCTTTTTTGTTTTAGAGTGAGAACTCTAAGCGGTTATTAACTATAGGCATTTATATACAATAAGTCGCTATAGTTAATAAGCGCAATATAACTGAAAAAATTAGCGGGCGCGGTAGGTAATGCGGCCTTTAGTTAAATCGTATGGAGTAAGCTCCACCTTTACCTTGTCGCCAGTCAAAATACGAATATAGTGCTTACGCATTTTACCTGAGATATGGGCAATGACCACGTGGCCGTTTTCCAATTCTACGCGGAACATGGTGTTAGGTAAGGTATCAATAATGGTACCTTCCATTTCAATCTGGTCTTCTTTAGCCATTAAAGCCTCAAGGTTATTACAAAATTTATAGTATTTACATTGCGCGATATTATGCCGCAATGATGCACAAAAAGCGAGCAAAAGGCCTACATAAGGCTAGGTCACTAATAACGGTTGCCAAATTAAGTCTTCAAACACCTGCAAAGGTCTGTATTCGGCCTTGTAAGCCATTTTTTGGCAGTCTTTTATCCAATATCCAAGGTACACAAAGTCCATGTCTTGAGATTGGGCCCAACGTATCTGCCAAAGCACTGCAAGGCGCCCTAAGCTTCTTATTTCATACGTGGGGTCAAAAAAGGTATAAATGGCCGATACGCCCTTAGGCAAGAGATCTACTACAGCAACTGCCAACAACTTTTGATCTAATCTAAAGCAGATAAAACGCGTATTACTTGATTCAGATGACTGGCATAGGAAACTTTCAAACTGCTCTATAGATGGTGGGTACATATCACCGTCACTATGACGCTGGTTAATGTAGTCTTCATATAATGCGTAGATTTCATCTGAACAGGAGGGCAGCTCAAAGCTAACCTTAAGGTCTTTATTACGGTTAAGTACCCGTTTTTGACTTTTGCTCACATGAAAGCTAGTCAAAGGCACACGCACAGACTTACATTCACTGCAGTCATCGCACCAAGGCCGATATATATGTTCACCACTTCGCCTAAACCCCATATCGGTGAGTTGCATATAAGTGGATTCGTCCAAAGGCTGGTCTGGGCTCAAAAAAATCGACTTAGCCTGTCGATTATCCAAATAGCTGCAACTGTGCTCTGGGGTTGGGTAAAATACCAAGGTATTAATATCAATCGATGAAGAAATGGAAAGCCACCACTTTAGTCAGGTTGTGCAAAGGTGTTTAGCAAGACTGTACCACCAGATCCCACTCACTATCTACTCCATAAGACAGGTTCTGTTCTAGGTGGCTTTGAAACTCTAACATAGTGATCTCTTTGGCACCCAGGCTGGCCAAGTGAGGGGTGTGCATTTGGCAGTCTATAAGCACGAAACCCCATTGCGATAATTGTTTAGCAAGATAAATGAAGGCTAGTTTAGATGCATTATTTGCTCGACTAAACATGGACTCGCCAAAGAACACACGGCCTAGAGCCACACCGTAAAGCCCACCCACTAACTCACCGCCATCCCATACTTCTACACTGTGGGCGTAGCCATCTCGATACAGCTGAGTATAAGCATCTTGCATGCTGGCAGTAATCCAGCCGTCTTCGGTGGGCTGATCTGTTCTTAGGGTAGACCCACAGGCACTCACCACACGTTCAAATGCATGATCGAAGGTGACCAAAAGAGATGTATTACGGATTAATTTAGCCATACTTTTAGAAACATGAACAAGGTTTGGCACAACCACCATGCGAGGGCTTGGAGCCCACCAAAGAATAGGGTCTTGTTCAGAAAACCAAGGGAAAATTCCTTGTTGATAGGCATGAAGCAGCCTAGGCACAGATAAATCACCTCCTATGGCTAACAACCCTTGAGGATCATCAAGCGCTTCAGACACTGGCGGAAACCAACAATCATCAAGGTCTAGTTGATATAACGGCATAAGTTAACTACAGGCTAAGTGATTAATGTTCTATCAAATAGGCAAGCCGAGCAGCCGATAATACAAGACTATCTTTTTCGTCGGTTTCAGAATTGTGAACATAACCATAAACAGGGTCTGGATGAGATTCTGTTGACGAGTCGTGAGGGTCACGCATTTGCGTGAACTGATTATCTTCGTAAGAAACGATGTCACTCATACTGTCTAACACCAAAGCAAACCAAGGGGTGGCACCGTCACGAGTAATATAAAGCACTACAGGATGCACTGCCGAATTTAATTGGGATTTAGTGTAATTAAACAACCGCATTAATTCACTGATACGGCCTCTTTTAGCTATTGCCAACTGCTTGAGTGCAGCATCTTTGCCATCTTTTGAGGCCACCTCTAATAAGACGCCAGCCAGTTTGTGAAACTCTTCATGGGGTTCTTCAAAACGACCTAATAACGCCTTAGCAGCGTCATCTGCAGTATGTTTCTTAAGCTCTAACCAATGACCAAACTCACACACTGTAGGGTCTCGCTGAGCGCTAAAAATGGTATCATTAACAATACTTTGCTCTAATTTGTTCAACCAAGACACATGTGCCGCTTCACTTTGGTTTAGACTAATAATGGAGGCTTCTAGGTTAGTGCGGTTTGAATCACGGCCCAAAAGGGTAGAGCACTCGTAGACATTTACTGGCTTATTTCGATAATACAAATAGCCTAAGAAAGAATGTTGATGATTGCTAGATAGCTCAACTTTCCCAAAGTCATCAGTAATAGACAATATACTTGAGATATGGATTGCAAAACGAGTATGGCCTAACACAAAGGTCAATATATGGTTAGAGCGTTCAGTCTTTTGTGCTGTTACTGTCGTCATTATATAGTGCCTAATGTAGTACCATTACTAAAAGTGACCTTAGTATATTACGCCTAAGGCTCATTGAAAACGCGCTAATTGAAATTATTTGCATATATAGGCAACAGAGTGCAACCCTAGTGCCTTCTAATCTAGGTAATCATTAAGCTTGGTTCAATTATCAGGATTGCGTATCATAGGCTAAGTTTGCTTAATCAGACACATGCACAAGGAAAAATATTAGTGGCTCCCCAGAACCCACGTACATCGTCAAAACCCACCAACAACGCCACGTCAAAATGGATACAGCGATTAAGCTGGCATGGGTACCACCTTGCGTTAACAGCATTTAGCATTTATTTATTGGTAGTGCTTGCTACTTTTGATGCCAGCGATCCAACTTCTACGAAAGCCTTTGATGTGTCAAATATTCATAATGCAGGAGGGACTTTTGGCGCTGTATTGGCAGATTTGTTTTTCTGGGCCTTAGGACTAATCGCCTACATGATACCCATCTTGCTTATACAATATGAAATAACCCGTTTTATTGGCCACTCCCGTTATGCTGAACAAGACAGAGAACAGAATATTTGGTTTAAAACACTCACCTTTGGCGCTTTGATCATAGCTGCATGTGTGTACGCCTCTATTCATATAACCAACACCAATTTAACCTACCCACAGAGCAGCGGAGGGTTATTAGGTCTGACTCTAGGATTATTTCTCAATCAGGCTTTAGGCATGACTGGCACCAACATTTTAGTGCTTACTACCTTGATGCTTGCCATCAGCCAGTTTTG
>Ga0114995_10001643_pt1 | contig 15657 bp, 18 predicted proteins | sample ArcticOcean_MG_C_11_FD_87038 | JGI IMG/M metagenome (GOLD analysis project Ga0114995, IMG submission 87038) | Marine microbial communities from western Arctic Ocean - ArcticOcean_MG_CB2_154 | ecosystem: Environmental > Aquatic > Marine > Oceanic | place: Arctic Ocean: Canada Basin | collected... | reverse complement strand
TTAAAACCTATAATCCTGAATCAGCTTTTCCTAAATAAAGTATAATTTTTATAGAGTTTAATAAATCTACAAAGGGCTGGATAACCTCACGGTATGATGCCCCCGTGGCAGAATACTTGTCCAGCCCTTTTAAATACAAAATATAAAGATTCCCTTTACCCTATTTAGTACCAAATATTTTATCACCAGCATCGCCTAGGCCTGGAATAATGTAGCCTTGATCGTTTAAATGATCATCAATGGCAGCAACGTAGAGGTGTACCTCTGGATGTAACTCCGACACCTTGGCCAAGCCTTCTGGTGACGCTACTAAGAACAATCCCAGAATATTCTTACAGCCCTTTTGCTTAAGCAAATCTATAGTGGCCAAAAGTGTGCCCCCCGTTGCCAACATGGGATCAATAATAAGCGCGGTACGCTGGTCTACGTCTGCTATTATTTTATCAAAGTAAGCGACCGGCTCTAAAGTTTCTTCATTACGATACAACCCAACAACACTTACTTTTGCATTAGGCACCAGTTGCATTACTCCTTCTAGCATACCTAAACCAGCTCGCAGAATAGGCACAATAGTGAGTTTTTTACCGGCTAACATTTGTACAGGGATAGGCACGCCTTGCCAACCATCGATGTTAACCTTTTCCAAGGGTAGCCCCCTACTCGCCTCATAGGTTAATAGGCTGGCTACTTCATTAGATAACTCCCTAAACTGTTTAGTGCTCACATGAGCTTTGCGCAGTAGTGCAACTTTATGGGCAATAAGGGGATGGTGAATTTCATGTACTGGCATAAGATGTATTTCCTAGTGAGCTAAGCTTAAGCTGGGCCCATATAATATCGGTGAAGGCCACTGGTTAACTCAGCGCGACCACCTTGAGGGGTTTCAACCACCTCGCTGGCTAAGGCAAGTTGATAAAAAACCGACCGATTGATGCGTCCCCATAGGCCATCACGTACACACAACTGAGGTTCCGGTTGCTGTTCTGAGCCATAGGTCACCACAAATTGATTAGCTTGTGTGAGGTTAATTTGATCACCCGTGTTACTGGTGAATTGCCACAGAGCAATACCGTCTCGATGAGTATAGTCTGCAGAAACAATCACAAAGGGGAGGTCTTCTACGGTGATGCGGAAGGCGTCAACAGGAGTAATAATCCAATAATCACCATTGCTTTGACGCTGTAACAAGCGCCCAAATAATTGCATGATCTTTGTTTTAACAATGGCAGTGCCTTCGTGATACCACGTACCATTAGCGGCAATGACTAAATCCATATCACCATGGAATTTAGGCTGCCAAGAAGCTAAATCGTAATTGGGTAATGTTTGGGCATGCTCTACTAACTGTTCTAACATGTTTAGTTATTCTTGCTCATTGGTATTATGTTCATGGGGGCTTTTCTTGGACAAATCTGTGTTTCGGCTCTGCCCACGGTTACCCATACGCATGCCTATTTGCATTAGAAATTCGAAAAAAGCCTCACGGTCTTGAATGAACTCTTTAAAGAACCCAGAATCATGAAGCACTAAAGCGCCATGCACCAAAGCCCAAGAAGCCGATAAATGGAAATAAGCAGGCACTTGCTCAAGCCTGCCAGAATCTATACGTTTTTCAACTAAAGTGGTAAGAACCTGCATATTTTGATTACGAACTTTGTGAACTTCGGCGATTTCATTTTCATACTCTTCGCCCTTGATTAACCGGTCTTCTAAGCGATCAAACAATAATGCTTGCTCAGGATCATTCATACGGAATTCGAAGTAACTGCGCCACAATGACTCTGGGTCTGAGAAGTCTTTTGTCGCCAGCAAACTGGCCAACTGCTGCTCATAATTAATCAGCAAATAAATATAAATATCTGATTTTGACTTAAAGTGTTTGTATATGGTGCCCTTACCAATACCCACATTGTCAGCAATCATTTCTACGGTCACTTTATCTTCGCCGTGAACACGGAAAAGTTCTAACGCTGTTTCGAGTATCTCCTCTTCCCTGCGCTGAAACTCACGTACTTTGCGATTCTCTTTTTCACGTGGAAAATAGGCAGGAATTTTTGGTTTAGAAGCAATGCCCCAGTTCATGGTGATACCTTCAATTTTAGAAATTTAGTCAACAAATGGTTGTTTCAGTCGAGCTATGACCATAACATCTATAATAGTCATAAAATTATCAAAAGGCTATTACTTCTAACTAACACCTCATGAAGTAGCTGATTGAGGCTATTGGACATCGAATGGCATGCCTAAATGATAAGCCTAGTAGGTAGGACTAACGCGGTGTTAAAAACAGCTGCGTAAAGTTATCACTCGTCTGTGCAGCAAGGTGTTCTAATGACAATCCTTTAAGGTCTGCTACATATTGTGCAACCAAACGCACATGCTTAGGTTCATTTTGTTCACCTCTATGTGGCGCTGGTGTTAGATAGGGTGAATCTGTTTCTACCAATAAACGATCAATTGGGATTTTTTTAACGACTTCTCTTAATGCAGAGGCGCTATTAAAGGTTACTATGCCAGAAATTGAGATATAAAAACCTAAGTCCAAACAAGCCTTAGCCATGGCCCAATCTTCCGTAAAGCAATGTATCACACCACCTACCGTTAGGTCGGCTTCGTTTGCAAGTAAGCTTAAGGTGTCTGCATTAGCATCTCGTGTGTGAACGATGACAGGCTTGCGTAATTTTTTTGAAAGCTGCAAATGTGCGGAAAAAGATTGCTGCTGTAATTGAGCATTGTCTTTTTCATAGAAATAATCCAAACCCGTTTCACCAACGGCGACAACTTTATCATGGCTAGCTTGCTGTTCTAACAGACTAAAATTGTCTAAACTTTTAACGCTAAGTGGATGTAAACCAGCAGAGGCATGTATAAAGTCGTAGTCTTTAATTTGAGACATCATAGGTTCAAATTGGTCTGTATCAACACCTATGCATAACATCTGTGAAATGCCGTCGGCTTGAGCTGCTGCAATGAGGCCAGCTAAGCCGTCTGGATAGTGGCTAGTGTCTAGTTTGTCTAGATGACAGTGGGAATCGATAATCATACTTAAGTATCCGACCTTACTAATAAATACCATTGGTGAAGTAATTCTTCACACACCAATTGGGTGTTAAGGTTACGACGTTGATTGATATAGCTAAGTTGTTGAGTGATTTTCTCTAACAAGGTGTAGGTAGCAACAATATTGCTACGCTGTGCCACAGCTTGGAGTAATTTAACAATGTCTGGATTTTTTAAATGTTCCGTACTGCCGGTCATTTTTAGCTTAACAAGGTCATTAAGCCATTCTATCCACCAGCTCAGCATCTGCTCTAGTGGCTGTTTATGCCAACTTTGTGCCACCTCTACTACGCTTTGTTTACCCCTTAATATAGCCGTAAGCTGCACTAACATTTGATGACGCAGTTCATGGGCTTTAGATGCATGTAGCTGTAGCGCTTTAAGCGGGCCGCCGTTGGCTAGCTGTAAGAGTTTTGCAGCGGCATCTCCACTGTCATCTTCGTCAGGTAGCTGCTGTTGTAGCCAGCTCACGGCGTCTTCAGATGTAGGCATGGTTATGTCTAATAGCTGGCAACGACTGCGCACCGTAGGTAACACTGTTTTAGGCCACTGGTGTAGCAGCAAAAAATAACTGTTGTCACCGGGTTCTTCTAGTTGCTTTAATAAAGCGTTAGCCGCGTTCAAGTTGAGGTCTGATGCGCCATTAATGACAACTACACGCGCCCCACCTTGTTGAGCGGTGGTTGCCAATGCATGTTGAATGCCACGAACCTGGTCTACCAAAATGGCTTTGCCAGCTTCTTCTGGCTGCATTAACTTATAGTCAGGATGACTATTGGCAGATAATAGTTGGCAGGACTTACATTGGCCGCAGGCGCTTCCATTAACCGGTTGCTGGCACAATAAGGCTGCAGCAAGACGCTTAGCAAAAGTTAATTTTCCAAGCCCAGGCACACCACCAATAATTAAAGCGTGTGGTAAGCGTTGTTGCTGCATCATACCGCTAACCTGTTGCCACTGGTCCTGCTGCCAAGGGTACAAGTCTATAGACAATGTATGGGGCTCATTTGTCATAGTACTAGTTCTCAGGTACTGACAAGGATGGTTCTGGCGACGAGGAAAAAGAGGCCAATAGTGGCGCTAGAAAGCTGTCTAACTGTCTCTCTACATCAGTAATAGATTGAGACGCATCCACAATACGGTACCTTTGTGGCTCAGCTTTAGCTTGGATCAAATACCCTTGCCTCACACGCTCAAAAAAACTCATCTTTTCAGTTTCGATACGGTCAAAATGAGATCGTTTACCCGCACGCTCCATACCAATCTCTATATCTAGGTCAAACAATAAGGTCATGTCTGGATTTAAATCCCCATGTACCCAGTTCTTAAGGCTACTAATAAAGTCTTGATCTAGCCCACGCCCAAACCCTTGGTAGGCAAATGAAGCATCTGTAAAACGATCACAAACTACCCATTTTCCAGCCGCTAAAGCGGGTCGAATTATATTTTCCACATGTTGTCGGCGAGACGCAAACATCAACAAAAGTTCGGTATATGGATCAACAGTTTCATCCCGATGCTGCAACAACAGTTGGCGAATGTCTTCTGCCATAGGTGTACCGCCAGGTTCACGAGTAACTACACACTCTATGCCACACGCTTCGAGTTTTTGTTTGATGTACTCAATACTCGTAGACTTACCAGCACCCTCGCCGCCTTCGATGGATATAAATGATGAGGCCATGAAAAATCTCTTAGTTTTTTAGCTGGTATTTACGTACATTAATCAGGTGTTGAGGGTACGTATCCGCAAACTCGTGACTACCATCGCCCTTGGAAACAAAAAATAAGCTCAAGCCATCTTCTGGATGTAATGCTGCGTTTATAGCAGCTAAACCTGGTAATGCAATTGGTGTAGGGGGAAGTCCACGATGAACATAGGTATTATAGGGTGTGTCAGTGATTAAATCAGAGCGTCTAATATTACCTTTAAAGTCGTCGCCCATGCCATAAATTACTGTGGGATCAGTCTGTAACTTCATTCCTTTTTGTAGTCGTCTAACAAACACACCAGCGATGGTTGCCCGCTCGCTGGCCAAGCCCGTTTCTTTTTCAATAATAGAGGCCATAATAAGAGCTTCATAAGGCGTCTCGTAGGGTAAGTCGTCTCCCCTTTGCGCCCAGGCAGTTTGTAACACCTGTACTTGCTTTAAATGAGCTTGCTTAATAATATCTATGGGCAAATTGTGCTTAGCAAAACGATAGGTGGAAGGAAACAGCAAACCTTCAGGATGCTTCCAACGGCTATGCATGCTTGTGAGCCACTCTTGTGCCTCTGGCACAGGTTTACCTTGCATAGCAGGATGATTACTTAAAAGTGTTACAAAATCCTTATAACGAAGCCCTTCGGGCACTGTAAATTGGTACTCCAAAACCTTACCAGAAACGAGTTGCGCCAGCACTTCTACACTATTAATAGAGCCAATAAACTGATACTCCCCTGCCTTTATGTAACGGTCTAATTGGCGCCATTTTGCATAATATTTAAAGCTATCAGCGTGGGATATAACTCCAGCATTGTAGAGTTTATTACTAATAGCGCCTAACCCCGAACCATTAGTAATAGTGACTAAAGTGGGCTCTGATAGTGGCAATGGTTCATATAGCCATACTTGCACTTGTCGTATTGCACCGTAGGTGAGTAAAGAAATCACTAAAATGCTGACTATAAGTACCCAAAACCATGCTTTCTTTAGCATAGATCACCCACTGCTAATTGCTCAGACAGTTTTTGCATAAGGGCTTCTTGAAATTTTTTGGTAAGTGCAGAGATTGGCCACTCAGTTGAATCAATATTAGGCGTCTCAGATACCAGCTCTACGACAGGCCAAATACCATTAAGGCTGTTGGTAACAAAGACCGCATCAGCATACAGTAGCATTTCTAAAGTCACTTCTTGCTGAACTAGGGGTATACCAAATTGATTAGCTATTACATGTACTACTTGGGCCATAGTACCGTTAATACCACATTGATCCAGCTTAGGAGTGATGAGTGCACCATCAATTTCGATGAATAAACTACTCATTACGCCTGAAATCACACCACCGGCCTGGTTAAGCATGATGCCTTCGTGGATATTGTCATCACTCCACTCATTGCGGGCCATCACTTGATCTAACCGGTTTAGATGTTTAACGCCCGCTAAAGCTGTATTAGTTGACCAACGATGTTGGCATATACGTACACGCACCCCTCCAGAAGAAAGGTGACTGCGACCCGATGGCCAAGGCATGATAGAAACAATACGATTAGGTAGAGGTAAATTTGGAGCCATATACCCACGTCCCCCACTGCCGCGAGTGACAATGATTTTGATCACCCCTTGAGGGTGAGGAAATAAGAGGTATGCAGCTTTAATATCGGCAACTATAGAGCTGATGAGGGTTAAGGCAGACGCTTCATCAGAAACGATTCCTAAGGTTATGAGACCAGTGATTAAGCGCTGCTTGTGATGGTGCCACAATTGCACTTGGCCTTGGCTTAAAGCAATGGTTTCAAACACTCCATCGCCATAAGCCAAACCACGATCACTAACATCTAACGTATTTGAAGGCTGGCCATTAACCAGGGTTGTAGCATCCATAGCGCCAGCCTTATTTGTGGGTTAAATACGAGAGAAAATCAAAGTGCCGTTTGTGCCGCCAAAACCAAATGAGTTAGACATCGCTGAGTGTATATGCGCTTCTTGTGGCTGGTGAGGCACATAGTTAAGGTCACATCCTACTGAAGGATTATCTAAGTTAATTGTAGGTGGTGCAACTTGGTCACGAATAGCCAATACTGAAAAAATAGCTTCTACAGCACCTGCTGCCCCAAGTAAGTGTCCAATCATAGATTTGGTTGAGCTCATACGCACATTTTCTGAAGCGGTACCTAACACCAATTTAGCAGCATTAGATTCGGCAATATCTCCAGCTGGCGTAGACGTACCATGGGCATTGATATATTGGATATCTTCACCGTTCAAACCTGCATCTTTCATGGCGTTACGCATAGATGCAGCAGCACCACGGCCGTCTTCTGGTGGTGAGGTCATGTGATGTGCATCTCCACTCATACCAAAGCCGGTAAGTTCAGCGTAAATTCTAGCACCACGAGCTTTAGCAGATTCGTACTCTTCTAGTACCATCACGCCTGCACCATCACCTAATACAAAACCGTCACGGTCTGCATCCCATGGGCGACTTGCCGCTAAAGGATCATCATTGCGAGTTGATAATGCGCGAGCTGCACCAAAACCACCTAAGCCTAATGGTGTGGTAGCCATTTCGGCACCACCACAAACCATCACATCAGCGTCGCCATAAGCAATCATACGTGCAGAGGCACCAATATTATGAGTGCCTGTGGTACAAGCTGTGGTAATGGCAATATTAGGGCCACGTAACCCATACATAATAGACAGGTTACCGGAAATCATATTGATGATACTGCCAGGCACAAAGAATGGAGAAATGCGTCGAGGACCACCTTTTTTAAGGGCATCATGACACTTTTCAATTAAAGGTAAACCACCAATGCCAGAACCAATAGCAACACCAATGCGGTCTGCATTTTCGTCAGTTATTTCTAGATTCGCATCCTTAATTGCTTGGATACCTGCAGCCATGCCATATTGAATAAACAAATCCATCTTCTTGCCTTCTTTTGGTGGCAAGTAGTTACTAAGGTCAAAGTCTTTTATACCAGCAGAAAAGTGCGTACCAAAACCTTCAGTATCAAAATGAGTAATACTTGCCACACCACTTTTTGCAGCAAGTATGTTGCTCCAAGTTTCGTCCATGGTGTTACCAACAGGGCTCAACATACCCATGCCAGTTACTACAACGCGCTTACGACTCATTTGAATCTCCTTTCAATGTAACCTACGCAAGTTTACGTAAGTATGCTTCTATTATGGCAGTTTTTACCATCAAACAGATGTTTTAAAAGATATAGACGCAGAAAAGCCGCACCAAGTGGTGCGGCTTTTCTGATTTCAATTCGAAGTGCAAAAACTAAGCTAACTTATTGGTTAGCATTAACGTAGTCGATTGCAGCTTGAACAGTGGTAATTTTCTCAGCTTCTTCATCTGGAATTTCTGTTTCGAATTCTTCTTCCAAAGCCATTACTAGCTCTACAGTGTCCAAAGAATCTGCGCCAAGGTCATCAACGAAAGAAGCTGTGTTAGTCACTTCGTCTGCTTTAACACCTAGTTGTTCAGCAACAATTTTTTTAACGCGATCTACAATACTCATAGTTTTTCCTAATGGGTTCTTATACGTGGTTAACATATAAAGGATGCTAACTAATGTCCTAGAAAACAGTGGGCGGAGAATTCCGCTACATAGCTCTATTTTCTACTCATCACAGAGTGAAGCTATTATCTACAAATCAGCCAAAAAAGCAACCTTAAAAGACTAATATGTGTCACACAAAGTTACAGAATAACGTTAAAAGTAGCGCTAAATGCTAAACCCGAAGGTTTAGCTCATGTACATACCACCATTGACGTGAATTGTTTCGCCAGTAATGTATGCACCCGCATCGCTTGCCAAGAATCCAACCAGTTGAGCAATGTCTTCTGGCGCACCTAAACGCTGCAATGGAATTTGTTTGCGTAGCGTGTCTTTTTGCTCATCTCCTAATGCATCGGTCATGTCCGTAGCAATAAAGCCAGGGGCGATGGAATTAACCGTAATATTACGTGATGCTACTTCTCGAGCCATAGCTCGACTAAACCCCTCTACACCCGCTTTAGCGGCTGCATAGTTAGCCTGGCCCATGTTACCCATGGAGCCCACTACAGAGCTAATGTTAATAACACGACCCCAGCGAGCTTTGGTCATGCCGCGCAAGCAGCCTTTAGACATACGGAAAATAGAACTCATGTTGGTGTTAACTACATCGTCCCACTCGTCACTTTTCATGCGCATTAATAAATTATCACGAGTAATGCCTGCGTTATTAACCAATATAGCGGGTGCACCATAAGCTTCAACGATGGCTTTAAGCGTGTCGGCTACTGAATCAGAGTCTGATACGTTAAGTATCATGCCTGTACCAGCGTTACCCACTTCTGTGAGCGCTGCAGTGATAGCTTGAGCTCCTGATTCAGAAGTAGCAGTACCTATAACGATTGCACCTTGAGAGGCGAGCTGTAGTGCAATAGCTTTACCAATACCGCGAGTTGCGCCTGTAACTAGTGCTATCTTGCCGTCAATTGCCAACATAATTTAATCCGTCTTAGTGTTCTAGTGTGGCTGCAAATGACGCAGCATCATTAATGGACGCCGTTTGTAACGTCTTGTTTATACGCTTTGTTAAACCATTCAAAACTTTACCTGGCCCACATTCTACCACAAGCTCTACACCACTAGCTGCAATAGACTCTACACATTGGGTCCACAATACTGGCTGATGTAATTGCGCCACAAGGTTGTTAACAATAGCCTCGGCAGAATGAGCAACTTTAGCATCTACATTCTGCACCACAGATACTGTAGGAACTTTAACCGTCATACCTGCAAGCATTGTACGCAACTTCTCTGCTGCAGGTAGCATTAGTGCACAATGAGACGGTACGCTTACAGGTAAAGGTAAGGCGCGCTTTGCACCCGCCTCTTTACAGGCAACCATAGCCCGCTCTACTGCAGCCTTTGATCCCGCAATAACCACCTGCCCTGGCGAATTATAGTTCACTGGCGCTACAACTTGCCCCTGAGCACTAGCTTCACAGGCTATGGCTATAGCATCATCGTCCATGCCGATAATCGCAGCCATTGAGCCCTCTCCTGGAGGTACAGCAGCTTGCATAAACTGCCCTCGGGCCTCTACTAGTCGTACAGCATCAGTAAACTCTAACGCTCCAGCACAGACTAGCGCTGAGTACTCACCTAAGCTGTGGCCAGCCAACACGCTGGGCATTAAGCCACCTTGCTGTAACCATAAACGCCACAAAGCTACACTAGCAGTAAGTAGTGCAGGTTGAGTAATGTGTGTTTGGTTTAGTTGGCCGTCTTCATCATGCTGCACCAATTTCCATAAGTCATAGCCTAAAACTTCACTAGCTTGGGCAAAGGTTTCCATCACAATAGGATGCTCAGCACCTAGCTCGGCCAACATGCCAATGCTCTGGGAGCCTTGTCCAGGGAATACAAATGCAATATTAGCGCTCATTATGGTACCTTTTTCTAAATTCGATATAATGTGGTTGTAAGTTTAATGGCAGTCCTGCAGGCGCCTTGCAACCTGCATTTCAACATATTTTTGTGTTGCCTCAATGGCATAACGCAAAGCGGTAGCATTGGCGTAGCTATGAGATTTAACAACCAATCCCTGCAAGCCTAATAAAAACGCGCCATTGAGTCGATCTGGGTCGAACTGAAACTGCCACGCTTGCATAATCTTTTCTATTTGAGGTGGCGTTAAATCACTGCTTGTTAAATTAGCCATAAAACTGCGAGCCAGCATATTGCTAACCCCTTCGCCTGATTTAATCAAAATATTGCCAGCATAGCCATCACAAACAACCACTTTAGCTTGACCATCAAACACTTCTTGAGGCTCTATGTAGCCTAAGTAATTAAGTTTAGGGTCTGCTTCTAGTAGGGTATCAGCCGCCTGTACTTGTGCTTGCCCAGTACCTGATTCAGTAGCTATGTTGAGTAGCTTTACACTTACGTTAGGGTTTTGTTGCAAGCTGGCTTCTAAAGCCTGCCCTAACTGACCAAACTGGTACAGCTGTTGACCTGTAGAGCTAAGGTTAGCGCCAATATCCAGCAATAAACACATGCCTTTGGATGTGGGAATATGGCTGGCAAAGGCGGGCCTTTCGTAGCCTGGTAACATTTTAATAAGATGACGACTGAGTGCCATTAATGCAGCTGAGCTACCACCACTAATACAAGCGTTAGCTTTACCTTCGGCCACTAAGGCTAAGGCAATATACATAGAAGAATTTTGTTTTTGACGCAAAATAACCATTAAGTCATCAGTTTTTTCAACAACTTGGGGTGCATCAATAAAGTGTAATCGCTGCAAGAGCGGCGCTTGTTTCTCAGTAACTGCAGCCATTAATGGTGCAAGTATAGCCTGAGGACCAACCCAGTAAAGGGTTAAGCGGGGGTGGCTCTCGAGGCTAGCTAATGCCGCCTCGAGGCTGGTACTGGGACCTAAATCCCCACCCATAGCATCAAGTGCTAGGGTGTAATACGGCGACAAATTACTCGGCGTCTTGGTTAACTACCTGACGGCCTTTGTAAAAGCCATCGGCAGTTACATGGTGACGACGGTGAGTTTCACCAGTGGTAGAATCTACTGACAGAGTAGCTACTTCCAATGCATCATGTGAACGACGCTGCCCACGCCTGGAACGGGTTACTTTGCTCTTTTGTACAGCCATGACTAAAAACTCCTAATTGGTAAACTAATCTTTTTGCAGTAAAGCCTGTAATCCCTCAAAAGGATTTGGCTTTTCCTGCGCGGTTTCTTTGTGGCCATATTCAGTTGCAACTTTACAGTCTGAATGATACGCCACAATGGGTATGTTCAAAATCATCTCGTGGTCAATCACTTCACGCATATCAAGCTTCTTATCTTCCAACAACCAAGGGTCATATTCAGCCGGAAGTTTTTCAGCTTGCTCTTCGTTAAGCACTATAGCCACGTTCATGTCGCCCATTATATCAATGCCAATGGCATCTAAACAGCGCTGACAGCTAATTTGTACGTTTTTTATGGAAGATTTACCCGTAATAATCGGCCTATGGGCGTTATCACGGGAAAAATGCAACTCCACACTCACCTGGCCTTGATCCGACTGAAGGTAGCTACAAAAACCAGTTAACGCCGATAATTCAACGTATCCGGTAATGGTTTGCTGACCATCGCATAACTTGCGCGGATCTAAAAAACGAGGTAATTCTGTCTTAAACATGGCGCGATATGATATTCATGTAACTTCCTTATGTCAAAGAATAATTCCATTAAAAGTAAAATATATGCACTTTATTGATGGCTTTTCTACAGCTTTTGGCAAAATAGCGGAATTTTTACGCTTATCAAGGGCTTAGTGTATCACCAAGCTTTGGTTTAAGCCCCAAGTGATAGCAGTTTTTGTTTGCGCCCCCAATTTGTCAATGACTTCTTCAAAGGGAGATTTTTCAGGTGAATACCACAACATATTAGCTACTCCAACCTGATCCCTTGCTACGCTATGCAAACTACCCAAGCCATCTACTAAACCTAGCTCAAGAGCACGCGCTCCATGCCATACAGCACCAGAATACAACTTTTCATTATGAACAAGCCTATCTCCCCTGCCTATTTCTACCTGGGAAATAAATTGCTGATGAATTTGATCCAGCAAAGATTGAAACATTACTTTTTGTTGCGCTTTTTCTGGTAAAAAAGGGTCTAGAAAATCTTTATTTCCACCGGCAGTGTATGTACGGCGCTCAATGCCTAACTTAGCGATCAACTGATCAAAGCCGAAGCCGCTACCAATAACCCCTATTGAACCCACTGTACTGGCCTTATCGGCATAAATATAATCTGCCGCCGCCGCAATGTAATAAGCACCAGAGGCTCCCACATCACCGATTACTGCGTACAGAGGCTTTTTTGGGTGAGCTTGTTTAAGCAACTGTAATTCATCAAATAAAATACCTGCTTGTACAGGGCTACCACCAGGGCTATTAATATTAAGCATTATAGCCTTAGCATTAGGTGCTGCAAAAGCGTCAGCCAACGCAGGTAACAAACGTTCTGAACTTGCCTCAGCGCCTGCCATAATAGGCCCAAAAACATCAATCACGGCGACATGATCCTGTGCTTCTGACAAACTTTCAATATCATCTCCAGACATAACAATAGCAAGCACACTAAACAAAAAAGCGAAGGTTAAACTCTTAAAAAAGATACCCCAGCGCCTAGACCGACGTTGCTCCACCTGAATGCTCGATACCAATTGACCAATTACTTTCCATTCTTGTTTATTTGATTCTTCGCTCATGGGCCCTGCTTTTGTAATGTATTTTTCAGATAATCCATTAATGGGCCCAAATGTTTGTTTTAAAAGCCCTCCCGTTTGAATTCATCTCTGCTATGCTAACCGCTCAAGCACGCAAAACAATACAAACATACAACGCGAGCACAGCAAAGGAACTATATGCGCACCATTAACGCCCTAATTTCGCCCCAAGGCAGTTTAGACATACTTACCCTAGAAGAGATCAAACAACTGCACAAATCGGCCTCTACGGGTTTGCACGAGCTATTTAGGCAATGCTGCCTTGCCGTTCTCAACTGCGGCATTGAAGAAGATGACATTGAGGCGTTATTGCAACGCAATGAAAAATTTGATGTAGATGTGGTACCACAAACCCGTGGCGTGTTACTTCAACTCAAAAATGCGCCAATTAGTGCTTTTGTGGATGGCGAAATCATTCTAGGTATTAAGGAAAATCTCTATTCAGTATTACGAGACATTATCTACCTAAGTAACAACTTGCTGTCTGATGAACAGCCCCATACAGGCACTGAACTCACAGCATTAGTGTTTCAAATATTGCGTCATGCCCAGGCCTTAGCGCCCAGACGCAAACCCAACATCGTAGTTTGCTGGGGTGGACACTCCATCAAGCCCATTGAATACGACTACACAAAAAAAGTGGGCTACGACTTAGGTTTGAGAGGCTATGACATTTGCACAGGCTGCGGCCCAGGCGCTATGAAAGGCCCTATGAAAGGCGCCCATATAGCTCATGCTAAGCAACGTTGTCATGATTATCGGTATATCGGCATTACCGAACCTGGCATCATTGCAGCCGAGTCTCCTAACCCGATGGTTAATGAATTAATCATTATGCCCGACATAGAAAAACGGCTTGAAGCCTTTGTTAGACTAGGCCACGCTTTTATCGTGTTTCCTGGAGGTGTAGGGACTGCAGAAGAAATTTTGTATTTACTAGGCATACTAGTACACCCAAAGAATGATCATATCAAAGTGCCGTTAATCTTTACTGGCCCTACTAGTTCAAAAGCATACTTTGAACAAATTGATGCATTTATCGGCGCTACTCTTGGGGAAAAAGCACAAGCCAAATATCAAATCATTATTGAAAACCCACAGGCTGTAGCCATCGCAATAAAATCCCAAATGGAAGAGGTGGTAGAACACCGACAAAAAGTGGGTGACGCCTACCATTATAATTGGCAGCTACACATTGAAGAAGACTTTCAGCGTCCGTTTATTCCCACTCACGCAAACATGGCCAACTTGAAGCTAGAATCGAGCCTACCCACAGCAACACTAGCGAGTAATTTACGCAAAGCTATGAGTGGTATTGTGGCAGGTAATGTGAAGACGTTTGGGCTGGAACAAATACGCTTGTACGGCCCTTACGAACTTAAAGCAGAAGCTGAAATGCTTAATAAGTTAGATGTATTATTACAAAGCTTTGTAGCGCAGGATCGTATGAAACTTCCCGGTAGCAAGGTTTATGAGCCTTGTTACCGAGTGAGCTAGGTGATAATTGCAGCAGGCACATTGCCGGCGAAGTCATACCCCCAACCAAAGGCCACAGAGAAAGGGGGTAAGCTGCGTTAAAAAGAGCTAACAATGACGCGTTGGGAGGAATACCAAGAAACTGGAGAAGCGGGAAATAATGAAGCCATGATTGATTGGCTGGATTCTTGGGGAACCGACCATGAGAAATTATGCTCAGTGAAATAGCCTGCAAGAAAACCTTGAAGCCAGCGTGCTAATAGAAAATTTCATTGATTACAGAGACCTTATGTTGACCTTCGGTGCGGGTGAGCACATCATACGATACGGGCAAGCAGCTTCGAACCGAGCAGTGATCGTTCGGAGCAGATTCTGAACTTCTACCGTTGCCCCCCCATATGATGTTTTTGTTCAACGCGCTACATCTGACTAAACACGATATCACCATAATAAGATTCTGCCGACTTTTTACTATTGTCTGTGTCAGTCATAATGGCGATTACATCAATGTATTGATATGCTTTTAAGTTAGCACGCTCACTGCCTTTGTCACCAAAAACGTCAATTAAGTCTTGGTATAGATTACGTTTTTCTTGGTACCACTGGCCAGTTTTGGATTCGGCGCCTCTAACTGACATCATTTTTACACTTGAACCTGCGAAAGCGTTGTTCCACACTATGCCTGCACTTTGATTGCTAGACCAAACATAGTTTAGTGATTTGGTTTTCCAAACCAGTAAACCACCATTAATAACCAAATAAATTCTAGCCGCAAAGTCATCGCCATTTTTACTGCGCTCATCTAACTCAAGCAACTTATTTTCTACTAACCAACTCCAGCTTAAGTAAGGTGTTTTATTAAGGTCGACCTTCTGTTTTAACACTAATCCAGAGGCCGACTGAGCACTTAGCGCTTGCAGTGCCAAACGCCCTTTATGTTGGCCTATGGTATAGGTTGATTCACCTGAAAACACTTTGGGTGCCCAAAGTTGGATGCCGTTGTCTTGTAACTGAGTGATGTTGTTTGACGCACCCACCTGAGTAGCAACCACAACGCTAAGCAGTAAAAAAAAGTCTCGTATCATTGTTTATGCCTAAGTATTTA
>Ga0114995_10001642_pt1 | contig 15666 bp, 14 predicted proteins | sample ArcticOcean_MG_C_11_FD_87038 | JGI IMG/M metagenome (GOLD analysis project Ga0114995, IMG submission 87038) | Marine microbial communities from western Arctic Ocean - ArcticOcean_MG_CB2_154 | ecosystem: Environmental > Aquatic > Marine > Oceanic | place: Arctic Ocean: Canada Basin | collected... | reverse complement strand
TATATCTTTTTCTAATTCTTTCTCAGCAACACCTTCTTTTTCAAAATAGGTTTGATAGAAAAATTTATCTTTATATATTTGTCTCCATAACTCCATATTAGAAATATTTCCTCGTCTGGAATGTGGGATACTAAGGCCAATTACAGCTTTTATTTTATTAGGGTGTAAAGCTGCAGCTGTCCAGCAGATAGGTGCTCCCCAATCATGACCTATTAGAATGGCATTTTCTACATTTTCTGCATCTATTATATTAATAATATCTCCTACCAAAGAGAGCATATCATATTGCTCTACTTCATATGGCATGGAGCTCTGCCCATATCCTCGAACATCTATTGCTAGAACCTTATAACCTAAGTCTGCAATAGGCTTTAATTGGTGCCTCCAAGAGTACCAAGATTCTGGCCATCCATGGACCATTATTACTAACGGTCCTTCCCCAATTTCTTTTGCGTATATATTAATAGTATTTAAATTAAAATATTTTTCTTTTAACTCATTTATCATCTCTCTTCTCTTTTAATTAGTTGTTAATTTAAATTCTGTTTCTAAATAATTAATAATTTCTTTTGATTCATATAACCATTGAATATCATTTTTACCATTTTCTATTCTTAGGCAAGGAACTTTTAATTTTCCTCCCAAATTTTTTAAATTATTTCTATTTAAGTTATTATTTTTAGCATCTTTTAATTCAATATTAAGAGAATATTTTCTTAGCTTTCTTCTAACCTTAACACAAAAAGGGCAGGCTTTAAATTGGTATAGACTCATTTTTTTTGTTAATTTATTAATTTCTTCTTGTGTGGTTTTATCTCTTTTCATAGGCTTTGGCCTAGTGAGAAAGTCTAAGGATAAAATAATTATTCCTAGTATCCATCTGATAACAGTCATTGTTGATTCCTTATAAATTTTATAATTAAGCGCTAAGTTATAATTTTTTTTAAATCAGGTTTAAAATATTTAGGGCCTTTCATTACTTTACCAACTTCGTTGTATATTGGTTTGCCGTTTTCACCTAATTTACTCATATTAGAATCTTGAACTTCATTAAAACAGTTATCAAGGTTAATACCAAATGCATGGCCGGCACCATAAGTCACATATAGAATGTCTGTTAAGGCATCTGCTATTTCTATCATATCTTTTTGATCAATAGCTTCTCTAAGTTCATCTAGTTCTTCTTTAATTAAATCATACCTAAGCTCGGTAGTTTGTGTGTCAGGAAATTCTGTTTTTTCTTTAACTTCTTGACCAAAGGTTTCCATAAAAACTTTTACTTTTTGAAAATTACTCATATTTACTCCTAAAATATTGGTGCACCCGATGGGATTTGAACCTACAGCCTTTGCCTTCGGAGGGCAACGCTCTATCCAGTTGAGCTACGGGTGCCTTAATGTATATATTAATTATAATATATATAATTTAGTTTTTTATGTTATTAGTTTTTGATATATATATAAAACATATGAATGAAATTAATTCAAAATATTTATGGAAATGCATTCAGGAGGCGGGAGATTTTTTATCTGACCAATTGCCTTCTCATCCAAACCATCCAAAAGGTAGAAACCCTTACGCTCATGTAGCATTATGTATTAAAAATAAATTTAACATGACTTATAAAGATATTGAGGATGATTTATTGAATGAAGTTTTGGATTACATAGAGTTCTTAAAAAATAATCCACAATAAGATTGTATTTATTCCCATATTCTATCTGAGTATCTATTCAATGCTGTAATTTTATTTATGGGAATATGAATTTCTCTTTTATATACCTCTTTATTCAACCAATTTATTTCTTCTTCATATTCAGTTGTTTCTGTCCACCAAACTTTACCATTTAATTGATCAGCAGGTCTCCACCTATAGCCTCTTCTTCTTAATTTAGTTCTTTTATCATAGGGTGCATCTATCGCTTTAACTAGGTATGAAGGCCTAGCAGCATATTCTCGAAGGACAGAGAAAACAGTTGTCTCTCTTTTAGGAAGCGTTTCAGATAATAAAGCCAAACAAGCTTCACAGTCATTAAATGCATCATGGCCAGTATAAAACCATCCATAATTCATTCCTAATAATTCTAGTTTTGCAGAACTGAAACCTTCTTTTAACCAATTTATAGATCTAAAAGTGCATGCCCAAGATACATTTTTAAAGCAATCCCAATGTTGTTCAACCATAGGTCTGTCATAGCCCGCATTGTGAGCTATTACTAGATCAGTATTGTTTATAATCTTCTCAACTTCCTCGGCCTCTATAGTTTTATTTATTACCATATCATTAGTTATGCCAGTGATTAGTGAGGCTTCTTCTGATATAGGAACTCTAGGCTCTCTCATACCGTTAAACGCTTTATCTTTATTAATTCGTATAATTTTTCCTGAAGATGCTTCATATTCAAAGGGTAAAAGAGCTAACTGAATTACGTCATCATGTCCGATAGATAATCCTGTAGCCTCTACATCCAAAACTATTCCTTTTTTAACTTCCTCTGCTGAAGAGTCATTATATTTTTCAGGTAAATGGAGTTTTCTAATTAATTTCCACTTAGACTGGTCAACTTCAGTCTTAATTATGTCTGAAACATTATTTTCAAAATGATTGTATTTATTCATAAAATTGAGACAAAGCCTTTATATTATTTTCTATTTATAGTTAATGGTTTTTTATAAAAATATTTTAATTGATTTTTTAATACAGGTAAACACAAGATAAAAGAGGATAGCCAAATTCCATGACTATATCTTGCTACTCCTTCATAAAATAAAAATACTAAATGGCCAGAGATAAGAGAAATTGCTAATAGCTTTTCTATGAAATTCATCTTTTTATTAAATAGAATAAATACTAAACATAGTAAAATAATTATGTACCAAGGTTCAGTATAAGACACCCAAATACTAAGATGATTTATAACTTGGTTACAGGAATCAGATAAAGAGTTTAAGCAATTATTCCATTTTTCAGGCCCATTTCTCATATTGTTGCCAATAGTTGCAGAGTTAGTAAGAGGTACAAAAGCATTTCCAAAAAAGTAATTATGATAAGTAATTAAGAGAATGGGGCTAAATCCTATACCTAAAGGTATAATTTTTTGTACTTTTTTAGTATAAATGAAATATAAAGATAAGCCTGTAAATAATACGGCAACAAAAGGCAAGAAGTTGGGCCGTAAAGAAATAGCCATAGCCAATAAAAAACCAATAATTAATAGGTCTTTATTAGTATAAATAATATTTTCTTTTTTCCATAATAGAGCAAAGGCAGCAATAAGAGTTGATATTGCAATTCCTGAACCAAAGCCTTCTACAGTATATTTGGCAAGATAAATTTGGTAAAACCCAAAGGCCTCAAATACAGGTATAATAAAAAAACAAATAAGCATTATTATTTGCCATTTTTTAGTAAATATTTTTTTTAGTAAACTTCTTATTGTAATTGGGGTTAGGGAAATAATTAGCAGTAACCCAAAAATACTTTCTCCAAAAAATGGCATAGTAATACCTAATAAATACCTCATTCCTGGCATCATATAAAATATATTTTCATTTCCTCTAAGCCATCCTAGTATATTATGATGAGAGAGAGATTGAACCATTTCACGAGCATAAGAATAATGGGTTAATCCATCATTACCTCTTCCCATATATGGTAGGCCGGAAAAACTAGAAGGGTGCCCGCCTCTATAGTGTTGGTCTGCCATATATAATATAATGCAAATAACAGAAAGTGCGACTAATGTTAGGTCGCCTCTATTTAACTTTGTAAGTAATAATAATATGATGACCGCATACAAAATTGATAATATATATATTAACATTTGCCTGTAATTTTTAGTAGAGATGCTAAGTGGAATATTTTCATTAAAATCAAAAGCGTAAATGGTTAAGTATTTATCTTCTTTCCATTGCTTTTTATCTAATGTTATACATTTTCTATTTTGAGTAAAATATTCTTTCCAGCTATTATTATCTTCAATATATAATTTTCCTATCCAACAAAGTTTTTCTGAAGCCATTGTATTAGGAAGAAAAAATGAAAAAATTAAAGGGTAATAAGCACCAGAAGACCCTAGCTCACTTCCAAAATAATTGTATTTTGCATTATTTAATGTGCCAACACGTAAAGCATATCTATTTTTAAAGTTTAAAGATTTTAGTGTTCTGGACATTTTGGGATTATCAAAAAAAGCATCTGAAGAAAACGCCCATGGATTTTTTGTTTTTTCTGTATTAGCAGGGTAAGATTCAAAAGGCTGATCTAATGCAACCCATTCATTTTTTGCCATATTGGTAATATATTTAGGTAATACATCATTTAGATAAACATCTTTCGGAGAGTAGATTTGTTCTCCCATTTGTATATTAGGAGGGCTAATATAATTTTTTACAAGGAAAAGGCTGGCAAGTAACATAAAAGATATTAACCATAGTATAGGTTTAGTATTAATTTTATTTAGAAATATTGCATATAGTGCAACCAAAATGGTAATAAATGCGCCCCAATTAGCTAAAGGCAGACCAAAACATAATATTATAAAAATTAGTAATATTATGTTTAGTAAATATTTCATCATATTATTTAATATTTTTCCAGTGTTCATATGCTTCAATTATCATATCTGTATCCGATTGTTCTGGTTTCCATCTAATTTTAGAATATGTATCTGAAATATCAACAATATAATTTTTATCAGCAATTTTATATTGTTCTTTATGTAAAATAGGTAGGCCAATTTTTTCCATAATGCTTAATATTATTTTTAAGGGAGTCGCAGGTAAAGGAATTAAAAAAGATTTTGAATTAACTTTTTTAATTAATAAGCTTAAAAGCTTTTTCACATTAGGGCCGGTCTTTGAGCCTAGATTCAATTCACAATCTGGAAAACCATGCTTAACGGAAAGAATTGCAGCATTACTACAGTCTTCTACAGAAACCATTTGATAGTAATTCTTTCCACTACCTATAAGTGGGACGGGCATATTAGAATATATAGCTTTAAATAATTTTTCCATTATACCAAGTCGTCCTTTACCCATGATTAGTCGTGGACGAAGGATTGTAACAGATAACCCTTTTTTTCTAGCTCGAATACATAGTTGTTCCGCCTCAAGCTTGCTCTGACCATATGGACCAATTGGGTTTTTAGTATGGTTAGAATTTAAAGGTATATAATTTGGAATTCCATATACCATGTCAGTAGAAAAAAATATTAAACCTTTTACATTCGATTTTATGCAATGTGTAATTATGTTTTGGGTTCCTATAACATTAACTTCTCTAAACCAGTTTAATTGATTTCTTTTTGGGACTTTTATGTGATATTGTCTTGCTGCTAAATGTATAATTATGTCATCTTTTAAAAATTTTGGAATGATATTTTTTGCAATATCACATTCGGCCATAGTCACTTTTAAGTTAATATTTTTAAAAGTATTTTTTAAGTCTGCAATTATAATATTGGGTTTAGGTACTTTCATACTGATTAATTGTTTAGTAATTTGGAGGCCTGTTAAACCTGCCCCTCCAATTAAAACCCATCGAGGCATAATTACTGAATTCTCGCAGAAAAGGCTAAAATAATTAAACCAATAGAAATAAATATCAGAGCTAAAATTCTTGTAAATCCTATATGCTCTTGAAAAATTAGCCATGCTAAAATTGTAACAACGATATAACCTAAAGCTTGGAAAGGGTATGCCAAACTTACATCCACTTTAGATAAAACCCAAAGCCATAAAATTATAGATATTCCATATGCGATAAAACCTGATATTATATATGGGTTTAACGCTATAGAAATACAGGTATTAATAATATTATTTTTAAGGTCTATAGCCCCAAATTGTTTCATGCCAGCTTTTAATAATATTTGAGCCAGAGCATTTAATAGAACACTCGATATTATAAATATAAAATTAGATAGCATTGTTAATTTTCATTTGTAATTTCTAAAAATAGATCTTCTAGGTCAGGTTCTTTTGAGTTGATAGTTTTGATTTTAGCCCCACTATTATATATCTTTTCTATTATTTCTCCTTCATTAATTTCACTTGGTTTGAAGGATATTTTTATTAAGCTTTTATTCATTACAGTTAAATGCATTCCATCCAATTTAATTTTATCAGCGTCATCACTTTTTAATGAAATTATTAACTCTTTTTTATCAAGTTTGTTTAACATTGAAGATGTTTGCCCTTCAGCGACAACTTGTCCTTTATTTACTATCGCTAAGGTATCACACATAGCTTCAGCCTCTTCCAGATAATGTGTAGTTAAAATAATAGTAACACCAGCATCATTTAATTTTCTTATTTCTTTCCATAAAGATTGTCTGAGAGCAACATCAACTCCTGCTGTAGGCTCATCCAAAATTAAAATAGGAGGTCTATGAACCATGGCTTTTCCTATCATTAACCTTCTTCTCATTCCTCCAGAAAGGCTTCTTGGATAAGCGTCTGCTTTATCTGTTAACCCAACTGTTTCTAATATTTCTTCAACACAGTTTTCATTCTTAGGTACACCATAATAACCACTTTGGTATTCTAAGGTTTCTCTAGGAGTAAAAAATGGGTCTAAAATAAGTTCTTGAGGAACAACACCTATAGATAATTTAGCATTTCTTTCATTTATATCTATATCATTTCCCCAAACTTTTACCTGACCTTCAGTTTTTAAAACGAGCCCAGCAATAATGTTTATTAACGTAGATTTACCAGCTCCATTAGGACCTAATAATCCAAATATAGATTTTTTAGGAATATTTAAATCAATACCTTTAAGAGCTTCAAAGGCATTTGGTTTTTTATGATTATAAATTTTTTTTAAACCAGATATTTCAATAGCGAAATTTTGATTAATATTAGTCATGTATTTTATTCTTTAATAGTTTATAATTATTTGACATAAGTGTCGGTAACATTTTCACAAGTTAAATTCAATATATAATAAGTAGAAGGTTTTTTTTATTATGAACGCAAATACAAAAAAGAATAAAGAGAAATTGGTGAAGATTGAAAAAGTATTTTGTGCTGGAGGTGAAGATGGAGATGGTCATCCTAAAATATACTTAAGCATAGGTGAAAAAGAAAAATCAATTAGCTGTCCGTATTGTGGAAATATATTTACGAGATCTTCCTAGTTTTTATAAAAAATAAAGATATTATGACTCCTATAAAAGCGATTATAGAAGAAAAGAAAAAAGATTTTTCATAAAATAAATTATAAAGATCTCCAGAAACAGCAATCGATATTGCTAAACAAGCGCCCATGGAGATTGCAGAATATAAAGCTTGGCTCTTTGCTTGCGCTCTAGCAGGCATAACTTCAGATATAAAATAAATTGCAGCCAGATGAGTTAGGCCGAATGTAAAAGCATGAAGGATTTGTATTATTGCAATAAATAAAATATTATCTGCATACGCCATTAAAGCCCATCTAATACTTGCTATAATCCCTGCTAAAATTAGAAAGTTTTTTGATGATGTGTAGTTTTTAAATTTATAAAAATATGCTAAAAGAATAATTTCAAAAATAACACCCTCTGCCCATAAAGCACCAATTATGGTTTCAGATAGACCAATACTTTTCCAATATATTGTTGAAAAGCCGTAGTATATTCCGTGGCTACTCTGTATGGCTCCACAAGCTAGTAAAAATGGAAAAAAATTTCTATTACTTAATAAAGATAGTGTGGTTATTTTATGTCTAGCTGGCAAAGATCTAATAGTGGGCATAAAGCATATTGAAATAAAAACTAATATTGCTCCCAAAGACATTAATATAGGAACATATTTTAATCCATGCTCCTCAATAATTAATCCACCAAAAAAAGCTACTATGATAAAAGCAACAGAGCCCCATAATCTAGTTTTGCCGTAATCAAATTTATATTTTTTAAGTGCTGTAGTTGTTATGCTTTCCGTTAAGGGCATCAAGGGGGCAAATAAAGCCCAGCTAAATATAGATAGAATTGCTAAAGAATATAACGCAGTAACAAAGTTTAAGGAGAGCAGTATTAAAGACGCTAAGAATGATAAATAAAGCATAGGTATTTTTCTGTTTCCGTATTTATCTCCTAAACCAGCAAAAAAAGGATTAACAACAAGTTTAGTTAACACAGCGGCAGACAATATAAATGCAATATAGCGTTCTTCAAAACCCTTTGATGAAAGCCAAAGGGGAAAAAAGGGAGCGTTAATTCCAATCACCATAAATATAGAAAAATATACTAATGAAAATTTTCTTGAAATTTTATTATTAAATAGCATTCTCTGCTGATAACAATATTTAGTTTTGTTTAGCAAGTTAATTTTAATAAAGAAGTTATAAAATATTATATAATTAGGTTATAATACAATAAAATAGGATAATATTTTATGGATGTTCACGATACAAAAAATGATAAAAAAAGGTCACTAACCTTAGTAGATGGGTCAGGCTTTATTTTTAGAGCTTATTATGCATTACCACCACTTACTAGGAAAGACGGTACTCCTATAAATGCTGTTATGGGTTATTGTAATATGATTTGGCGTTTAATTGCAGAGACAAAAACAGACTCCTTAGCTGTAATATTTGATGTGGCTTCTAAAACGTTTAGAAATGAAATTTATAAAGAATATAAAGCTAATAGATCTGAAGCACCTGAGGACCTCATCCCACAATTTTCTTTAATAAGGGAGGCTACTAAAGCTTTTAATATCCCATATATAGAATTAGCAGGATATGAAGCAGACGATATTATTGCAACATATGCAAGTCAGGCTAGTAAGGAGGGATGGGAAGTTGAAATAATTTCTTCTGATAAAGACCTAATGCAGTTGGTAAAAGATAATGTTAAAATGATAGACCCAATGAAGATGATTACTATTGATAAAGAAGGAGTTTTTAAAAAATTTGGTGTTTATCCTGACAAGGTAATAGATGTTCAAGCTCTAGCAGGAGATAGTACTGATAATATACCTGGAGTGCCCGGTATAGGAATAAAAACAGCAGCAGAATTAATAAATAAGTATGGTGATTTGGAATCATTATTAATGCGCGCGCATGAAATAACGCAGCCAAAAAGAAAAGAAAATTTATTGAATTTTGCTGATTTAGCAAGAATTAGTATGAAGTTAGTTACCTTGTCTGATGATGTTAAAGAAATTGAAAATTTTAAAAATTTTAAGAGGCAAGATATTGATCTTGATAAACTTAAAATTTTTTTGTTGGAACAAGGCTTTAATACTCTTATTGGAAGGCTTCCTAATGAAGACGGTTTTATCGAAAGTAAAAGTGCCTATGTAGCCTTACCACAAGATAAAGAAGAGATAAAATCTAAAATAGATATAGAGATTAATTACAAGCTTATTACAGAAGAAAAAGATTTGATTAATTGGGTTAAAGGCATTTATTTAAAAGGAATGGTTGCAGTAGATACTGAAACTACTTCGATTGATTCTGTTTCAGCTAATTTGGTAGGTGTTTCTTTATCTTTTGAACCTGGAAATGCTATTTATGTTCCTCTCGCACATAAATCTAAAGAAGGATTAATAATTGCAGAAGAGATAAAACAAATAGATTTTAATAAAGCATTAGCTATTTTAAAACCTATTCTAGAGGACCCAAGTATTATAAAAATAGGACAAAATATTAAATATGATATGACCATATTAAAGAATGCAGGGAATATTAATATTTATCCTATACATGACACAATGTTAATGTCTTTTGTGTTGGATGCGGGCAAGCATATAGGGCATGGTATGGATGCACTTGCTAAAGCGCATTTAAATATTTCAACAATAAGCTATTCAGAAATTACTGGAAAAGGAAAAGACCAGGTAACTTTTGACTATGTGCCCTTAGATAAAGCATTAGTATATGCTGCGGAAGATGCAGATATCACTTTACGTTTGTATTTAAGTTTTAATAAACGATTAATTAGAGAAAAAATGATTACTCTATACGAAACTATAGAAAGACCTCTTCCATATGTAATTTCTAATATGGAAAGAAATGGAGTAGGTATTGACCCTTTATACCTTAAAAATTTAAGTGCACTTTTTTTTAAAAAAATGATTCCTATTCAAGAAAAAATATTTCTTTTAGCAGAAGAAGAATTTAATATTGCTTCGCCTAAACAATTAGGAGAAATCCTATATATCAAGCTTGGTTTAAAAGGTGGAAAAAAAGGTAAATCTGGCCTGTATTCTACTTCAGCTGAAGTTTTAGAAAAACTAGGGCAAGATGGAAATGAGATATGTAAATTGGTCATAAGTTGGAGAGGACTTCAAAAATTAAAGAGTACTTATTCTGATGCTTTGGTTGAACAGATAAATGCTTCTACTAAGAGAGTGCATACACATTTCCAGATGACTGGAGCTATGACAGGAAGGTTTTCTTCAAGCAACCCTAATTTACAAAATATACCAATTAAATCTGAAGATGGCCGCGCAATTAGAAAATCTTTTATAGCACAAGAAGGTAAAAAATTAATTGCTTTTGATTATTCTCAAATAGAGCTGCGGTTATTAGCTGAAGTTGCTAATATTGATGCTCTAATAGAAGCTTTTAAAAATGGTGTTGATATACATAAATTGACTGCTTCACAAGTTTTTGGAATTAAAGCTGAAGAAGTAACAAGCGAAATGAGAAGAAATGCTAAAGCTATAAATTTTGGAATAATATATGGGCAGAGTGCTTTTGGCTTAGCAAAACAATTAAATATTTCTAGAACAGAAGCTAAAGAATATATAGATTCTTATTTTTTTCAGTATCCAGGTATAAAAAAATATATGGAAGACACTCAAGATTTTGCTAGAAAAAATGGATATGTAGAAACCGTTTTTGGCCGAAGGTGTTACATACCTAGTATCAATGATAAAAATCCTATGAGACGAGCTGGAGCAGAAAGACAAGCTATCAACGCCCCGTTACAAGGAGCGGCAGCCGATATAATTAAAAGATCTATGAAAGATATACCTGAAATATTAAAAAAGCATAAAATTGATGCTGAGTTAATTTTGCAAGTACATGATGAATTAATATTTGAATGTGCAGAAGTAGAAGTTGATAGATTGATTCCTATAATTAAATCTATCATGGTAGATGCACCTAATCCTGCATTTTCAATGACCGTACCTCTAGAGGTAGAAGCCGGAGTGGGAAATAATTGGGATGAAGCACATTAAAACATAATAAAAATTATTTTTATTTCAAATAATTTAGGATAAAGTTATATTCAATTTTTAATTTAGGAGATAGTCATGAAAGCAGATACAAAACTTTTTAGTTCAATAAAAATACGCGGTGTAACAATCCCTAATAGAATAGTTTTATCACCATTATGCATGTATTCTGCTAATGATGGAGTGGCTACTGATTGGCAATTTGCTCATTTAAGTACATTTGCTAGAGGAAAAACAGGTTTAATTTTTGCTGAGGCTACTGCCGTAGAATCAAGAGGAAAAATTACCCCGGGATGTTTAGGTATATGGACTGATGAACAAGCTGAAGCTTTAATTCCTATCACATCTTTTATAGAAAAAATGGGATGCGTTCCTGGTATGCAATTAGCTCACGCGGGAAGAAAAGCAGGAACTAAAACTCCATGGAATGGAGGGACACCTCTAGATGAAGAAGATATTAAAGCTGGCAACTCTCCATGGGATATAATTGCTCCTTCTGATATTCCTGTAGCTGAAGGATGGGTTGTTCCAAAAGCTATGGATGAAAATGATATACAAGAGATTATCAAAGCATTTTCTGATGCTGCAAAAAGAGCAGTTAAAGTTGGTTTTAAAGTAATTGAAATTCATTCTGCACATGGTTATTTAATGCATAGTTTTTTATCTCCTTTAGCTAATAAGAGAAATGATAGTTATGGAGGTGATATTCATGGTCGTATGCGCCTTTTACTTGAAGTTGTTGATGCAGTTCGCTCTGTAATACCAGAAGATATGCCATTATTTTGCAGAATATCAGCAGTTGATGGAATAGAAAATGGCTGGGAAATAGAAGATTCTGTAATTCTATCTGAGAAATTAGGAGAGCACGGTGTAGATGTAATTGATTGTTCTGGAGGGGGTATTTCTGGGGCACCTTTATTTCGCGTAAATAAATCTGGAAAACCTATGAAAACAAATATGGATAGAGGGCCAGGTTTTCAAGTACCATTTGCAGATAAAGTAAAGAAAGAATCTGGCATGAAAACTATGGCAGTTGGAGTTATAGTTGATCCAAATCAAGCAGAACAAATTTTGCAAGAAGATAAAGCAGACTTAATAGCAATAGGAAGAGAACTAATGTATAATCCTTTCTGGGCCTTACACGCGGCCCAAGCCTTAAAAGCTGACCCTGAATTTGAGATGTGGCCAGAGCAATATAAATGGGGTGTAAATAGAAGAGGCAAGCTTGCAGAATTTAAAGGTGTTAGAGATGAGGTAATAGATGAGAAAATGTAGTTTCTCATCTATCTGATGCATACACTCAAAAATAAGTTATATAATTATGGACATGGATAAGTATAAATTTTATGTACTTTATTTATCTCACCTATTACGTCTTCACTTAAATTACAGTTAACAGAATCAATATTTTCTTCTAATTGTTTAAGTGAAGTAGCACCAATTATATTAGATGTAACAAAACTTTGTTTAGTAACGAAATTTATTGCCATTTGCGTTAAGTTTAAGTTATATTTTTTAGCTATTTTTTGGTATGCTAATACCGCATTTTCAGCATGCTGGCTTGAATATCTTGAACGCATTCTTTCAAAGAGTGTCATTCTTGCATTTTCAGGTTTATTACCATTGAGATATTTGCCACTTAGAACGCCACCAGCCAAAGGAGAATAAGGCAATAAACCAACCTCTTCATTGATTGAAATTTCAGACAAGCCTACTTCATAAGATCGATTTAAGAGGCTATATGGATTTTGAATTGTTACAATTCTAGGCAAGTTGTATTTTTCAGCTGCCGCTAAAAACTTCATTACTCCCCAAGGAGTTTCATTAGATAAGCCCACATATTTAATCAAACCTTTATTTACAGCTTCAGAAAGGGCTTCCAAAGTAGTCTCAATCTTAATATCATCTTCTCTAGGAGAATGTTTATAACCAAGTTGCCCAAAATTATTAACATTCCTCTCTGGCCAATGTAGTTGATATAAATCAATATAATCTGTATTTAATCGTCTAAGACTATCAGTTATCGCTTCAAATATATGCTCTTTATTTAGTCTTGGACCGTTTCTTATCCAATCTAATCCGGGAGGACCTGAAGGCACATTAGATGTTCTACCAGCTATTTTTGTAGCTAAAATAATTTTAGAACGGTCCTGATGTTTTAACCACGAACCAATATAAGTTTCAGTAAGACCTGCAGTTTCTTTTTTAGGGGGCACGGCATACATTTCAGCCGTATCTATAAAATTTATTCCTTTTTCTATAGCATAGCTTAATTGATCATGAGCCTCTTTCTCATTATTTTGCTGTCCCCATGTCATAGTGCCAAGGCATATTTCAGAAACCATAATATCTGTTTTACCTAGTTTATTTTTTTTCACTTATATGATCCTTTTTTGATAATTAGTGGTATAATTTTTAAAATAACACTTTTTAAGTTATAATTATTATTATTATTTTTACATTAAGTCATCATTTTTTTTTCTTAATTAAGGCATGTGAAATGAAAAAAGAACCTATAGGAATTACACTTCACCAGTTGAAAATATTTTGGACTGTAGCACAGGCTTCATCTTTTACTAAGGCAAGTAAAATACTTGGATTAGCGCAACCTTCATTATCTCAACAAATATCTAAATTAGAGGATGAAGTGGGATCACTATTATTTAAAAGAGGACGGTCTCAAATGAGTTTGACTGAGGCGGGGTTGTTTTTGCAAAGAAGATCAGAAATTATGTTGTCAAGTATAGAAGAGACTATGGTAGGTTTAAGACAATTTGGAAGTGGTCAAAAAGGACTCATCTCTGTAGGCTTATTATCATCTGTTGCTAGAAACTTGCTGCCTACAGCAGCAGAAAAATTGTCAGAAAAATTTCCTGATATACAATTAGATATATTAGAAATATCTCCTGTAGAGGCTATAGATTTATTATACGGTAGACAGCTGTCCGTGGCAGTTTTAGCTGAAGATTCGATAGCTAAAAGTATACTATCATTCAGTAAAACTCATTTATTTGAAGATCCTTATGTTCTCGCTGTACCAAAATCTGTTTCCTTGGAAAATATCAAAAACTTAGAAGATTTAAAAAAATCTCCTGTAAGTAAAGCTTTAAGCAATATAATTCAATTTGAATTTGGAAATCAGCATAAAAAAAGAATAGAAGAATGGTTTACAAGTGTTTTACCAAATTCAAGAGTCTTTGCGAAAACAAGAACTTATGAAGTTGCTCTTTCTATGGTGCAATCGGGAAGAGGAGTTGCCGTAGTTCCTGCTTTAGCAGCAAGACTAGGTGGTAAAAATTTAGACTTTGATGTAAATTTATATAGAACTAATCTGCCAGTTAGAAAAATTATATCTCTAATCCCATCACAGTATATAAGAGTAGAGCCATATAAATCTTTTATTGAGGCTTTAAAGGAAACGGGAAAAAACATGAAGTTACCAAAAATTCATAAAGTTCCACCAATACTTGAATCTTTAAATGTAGAAACTTTACTATAGGATATACCAATTTATACTATAGGTTTTAAAATTTAAAACTTTGTCTATATTAATTATATTGATTAATTAATTAAGGGATAAATACAATGTGGAAATCACCAGTAGTTCTTGAAGTAGCAGTTGGTCTAGAAATTAATTGTTATGCTTGTGCAGAAATTTAAATTTTAAACTAAATTTATTTTCAAAAAACCGGTTTTTATAAGCCGGTTTTTTTTTATTCTTTTTTTAGCCCTTTTACTAAAAATATAAGTGGAGAAATAACCAGGGCCATAATCCCCATTGACAACATGATTTGATTGAAGGCCATTGCACTTGCTTCCTCAATGCCTATTTTATAAAGTATTTCTGAAGCTATTTTTACTTTTTCAGGAGAATTACTTAAATATTTAGGAATTAAGTTGTTTAATTTCATTAAAAATAATTGAGATTGATTCAATGCTTTTGAAGTTATATTGCTAATTTCGAGATAGTTTTCAGAGATTTTTAATTCAAAAAGAGTATTAGAAGCTGCTATGCCAATAGCTGCGCCTAATCTATTCATTAGTGAATAGAGGCCACTTCCATCCTTGATTTTATCAGCAGGTAAATAACCTATTGATAAAAGTACTAAAGGAAGAAAACACAACTGCGCTGAAAGACCTCTTATAATTTGGGGCCATATGATTTCGTTTAAACCTATCTCTGAAATCATAAAACCTTGAAGCCAAGTACCAGTAGCTAACATAATGAAGCCTATAAAAGCAACTGTGCGTCTATTAACTATTTTAAAAAGAAATAAGGCAAGAAAACCAGAAGCCACCTGTGCTGCCCCCATAATATAGACCATAGATGCTATTGTCGTTCCATCTAAACCTCTAGTCCTTGCTATAAATACAGGTAGAATATATTGGGTAGCAAATATTATTATGCCCCATATAAATACTAGTATCGTACATATTAAAAAGTTTCTATTAGCAAATATTCTTAGGTCAACTATTGGATTTTTTGTT
>Ga0114995_10001636_pt1 | contig 15685 bp, 19 predicted proteins | sample ArcticOcean_MG_C_11_FD_87038 | JGI IMG/M metagenome (GOLD analysis project Ga0114995, IMG submission 87038) | Marine microbial communities from western Arctic Ocean - ArcticOcean_MG_CB2_154 | ecosystem: Environmental > Aquatic > Marine > Oceanic | place: Arctic Ocean: Canada Basin | collected... | reverse complement strand
TAGCATACATTGGTACCACCATTTACGACAAGCTTGTTTGGTGTAAGCAACCAAGCACAAGAGCTTACAAAAAAACGTGATACTCAGGCTGCTCAAAGCACTTATACAAACGCAAAGGCTAAAGCGCCTAAACGATCTTCTATAACTCGCCTTATGGGGTCATTTATCAATATTTGGCCATTCAAGCGCACCCATAAAGCCAATGAAAAAAATACTCTAGAGGTAGTTGAGCAAGCACAAGTTCAAAACTCTACTATCACCAACACAGTTAGAAACCAAGTTCAGGGCACTAGCCTAACCAGCCATTCGGTTGATTTTAGTGCCGATGATGTTGCTGCAGCACTTGATACTCCTGCAACTAAAAGCAAGCTTTCTTCAGTACTGAAAAAAAATTCCCAAGTAACCGCCTCTATCACCCCTGTAATTGATACAACCGACGTAGCCTCTCAGGTTAAACCTCGCGTAGCGCCCATTACTCCTATACATGCGCCCACACCACAAACAGCTACTGCCGTTAAAGAAGTGAAAATAGTACCTTTGTCTGAAACCCATAAACAGGACACCGGCTCTTCTCAAGCGGAACAGGATGGAAAAATAACCAAACATAGGAATTTACCGCCACTAAGTTTACTAGACCCGCCAAATGTTAGTCTTAATCCGGCTATTACCGCAGAAGAATTGACTCAACTAAGTCAGCTTCTAGAAGCTAAATTACTCGATTTCGGTGTTATTGCAGAGGTCGTTGAAGTTAACCCTGGCCCCGTGATCACGCGTATTGAAATACGCCCAGCACCAGGCACCAAGGTGAGCAAGATCAGTAACCTATCAAAAGACTTAGCCCGCTCAATGGCTGTTATGAGCGTACGTGTGGTTGAAGTTATCGCTGGAAAATCTGTTATTGGCATTGAAATCCCTAACAAACATCGAGAAATGGTTCGTATTAGCGAAGTCATCGGTAGTAAGCCTTACTTATCGTCCAATAGCCCATTAACCCTCACATTAGGAAACGATATTGCAGGTAAACCAGTAGTGGTAGATCTAGCTAAGATGCCTCATTTACTAGTGGCAGGTACTACAGGTTCTGGAAAATCTGTTGGCGTTAACGCCATGATTATGAGTATATTACTCAAATCTACACCCGAACAAGTACGGATGCTGTTAGTTGATCCTAAGATGTTGGAACTGTCGATCTATGATGGTATTCCTCACTTGTTAGCGCCTGTAATTACAGACATGAAAGAAGCTGCTGGAGGCCTGCGCTGGTGTGTTGCTGAAATGGAGAGACGTTATCGCTTAATGGCTTCTCAAGGGGTACGAAACCTTGCAGGCTTTAACAACAAGGTTACCGCTGGAGAGCCTATTTTAGACCCTATATGGGTGCCTGATGAAGCCAACGGTGAAAACATGGATGATAGACCTTACTTAAAGCCACTACCTTATATTGTGGTAGTAGTCGATGAGTTTGCCGATATGATCATGGTGGTGGGAAAAAAGGTAGAAGAACTCATAGCACGTATTGCTCAAAAGGCGAGGGCCTCTGGCATTCACCTTATACTAGCAACCCAAAGACCTTCCGTAGATGTAATTACAGGCCTCATTAAGGCCAACGTACCCACCCGGATAGCCTTTCAGGTGAGTTCTAAAATAGACTCACGTACGATACTTGACCAAGCTGGCGCCGAAAGCCTATTAGGCAACGGAGACATGCTCTATTTACCACCAGGTAAAAGCATGCCAGAACGTGTTCATGGTGCTTTTGTTAGTGATGACGAAGTTCATCGGGTGGTTGAGGCTTGGAAGCAGCGGGGCGCTCCTCAGTTCATAGAAGCTATTGTAGAAGGTAATTATGATCAGGATGCTGGCTTTGGCATGACCTCTTCAGAGGGAGCTTTTGAAGAAGATCAAGATCGCTTATACGATGAAGCAGTAGCATTTATTACCGAAAACCGCAGAGCGTCTATATCTTCTGTTCAGCGAAAGTTCAAAATTGGTTACAACCGTGCCGCGCGCATGATCGAAGCTATGGAAGCGGCCGGAGTAATTTCTGCTCCAGCCCATAACGGTAGTCGAGAAGTTCTTGCACCACCGCCACCTCGCGATTAATTATATATGAAGGATTTATCATGCGTTTAGCCGTATTTCTATTAAGCATAAGCCTCATCGGTTCCTCTTTGTCTGGGCCTAGTTTTGCGCAGACCGCTGCCCAATCCCTTGGCGAACAACTAGGTCGTCAAAAAAACATAGAAGCCGACTTTGTACAATATGTGCTGGATGCCAGTGGTAGCCGTTTACAAGAGACCCATGGTCACATGGTGTTAGCTCAACCCAATCAGTTTTGGTGGCAAACTGCAGACCCATTTGCACAACTAATTGTTAGTAACGGCAAACGGCTTTGGATTTATGATGAAGATTTAGAACAGGTCACCGTGCAGACACTAGACCAGCGTACAACGAGCACTCCAGCATTGTTACTCAGTGGTAATAGCACCAACATAGAGGCTGAGTTCGATGTAATAATGAAGCGCGGGGATAGTGGGCTGGTGTTCTATCAACTCACCCCTAAAGATCCAGAAAGCCTATATGAAACCCTAAGGCTAAACTTTAAAAACAATCAATTACTAGAAATGCAGCTAGATGACGCCATGAACCAAAAGACCAGCCTAACTTTTAGTAACATGGTATTTAATCCGCAACTTAAAGACGGTTTATTTGAATTTGTAGTTCCAGAAAATACCGATGTATTAGAGATGGACCCACTTTGATAAACGACCTATTTTCCCAAGAATCCACAGGTTACCTACCGTTAGCCAGCCGTATGCGCCCGCAAACTCTAGCACAATACGTTGGTCAAACCCATCTACTGGGAGAGGGCAAAAGTCTAGGCAGAGCGTTAACTCAAGGTTTGCTGCACAGCATGATATTATGGGGCCCACCTGGAGTAGGTAAAACCACACTAGCACGCCTAATGAGCCAGGTAAGCCAAGCTCATTTTATGACCTTATCTGCGGTTATGTCCGGCGTTAAAGACATTCGTGCTGCAGTACAAGAAGCAAAACAGGTGCGCGCTCAGTCTGGTCGAGATAGTGTTTTATTCGTGGACGAAGTACACCGCTTTAACAAGTCGCAACAAGATGCATTCTTACCTTACATCGAAGATGGTACCTTTATCTTTGTAGGCGCTACTACAGAAAACCCTGCTTTTGAACTCAACAACGCATTGATGTCGCGCTCTAGGGTTTATATTTTAAAGTCTTTATCTGAAGCTGAATTAGCCTCATTATTACAACAAGCTGTAACCGATGAAGACCGAGGTATTGGCAAACTCAATATCGATATGCAGGACCTACAACGTAAACTTTTATTACAAGCAGCAGATGGTGATGCTCGACGGCTACTCAATTTATTAGAAATTGCTACCGATCTTGCAGAAGAAAAAAACGGCCGTTTGACTATAGATAATAGTGTATTGGAGCAAGTGCTACAAACCAGCCCCAAACGATTTGATAAAGGCGGTGATATATTTTACGACCAAATTTCGGCCTTCCATAAGTCTGTTCGAGGTTCTGATCCGAGTGGTGCATTATATTGGCTAGCCCGCATGATTGACGCCGGTTGCGATCCGCTTTACATCGCTCGGCGTCTTTTAGCCATAGCCTCAGAAGACATTGGTAATGCCGACCCAAGAGCCTTACAAGTGGCGGTGAATGCCTGGCAAGTGTTTGAAAGAGTAGGACCTGCAGAAGGTAATAGAGCCATTGCCCATGCTGCTGTTTATTGTGCATGTGCCGCTAAAAGCAACGCCGTGGATACCGCCTTCAAAGCGGCCATGAAGCTGGCAAGAGAAGAACCTAGCTACGATGTTCCCAACCACCTAAGAAACGCGCCAACTAGCCTTGCTCATTCAATGGGCCATGGAGCAGACTATCGATACGCACACGGAGAACCGATGGCTTTTGCTGCGGGCGAAAACTATATGCCAGAAGAGTTATCACACCATGTTCTATACCACCCCAGTGACCGAGGAATTGAAGGTAAAATTGGTGAAAAGTTAGAAAAACTAGCCCAGTTGAACCAAAATAGTGACCAACAGCGTTATAAATAGCCACTTATGTAAGCTATAATAGCACCATATAAAAGTGGAGGAGGATCCAATTTTGGGCCAGTTAATTGCTATTGCCTGTGGTGGTGCTATCGGTGCGTTAAGCCGCTTTGGCCTACAGCAGTGGATTGCAACACTCTACAATGGTCGTTTTCCCCTGGCTATCTTTGTGGCCAACTCCATCGGCTCACTAATTTTAGGCCTAGTTTACGTACTCATCGTAGAAAAAGGCTTGCTACCTGTAGTTTGGCGACCATTTCTAATGATTGGATTGCTTGGCGCCTTCACCACTTTTTCAACATTTTCGTTAGACAGCATCCGACTTATTGAACAAGGCGACTGGCTTGTGGCCCTGGGAAACATTTTTGCAAATGTTGTGGTAGGCCTAATAGCCGCATTTATAGGTATGTATATTGGCCGCTGGTTATAAAATTATTTTACTCAATATCGTTCACCCTATACTCGATATCGTATTACTCTAGGAATACTCCATGTTAGACCAAAAGTTGGTTCGTAATAATCCACAAGAAGTGGCTGATAAATTAGTAAAGAAAGGGTTTCAGCTTGATATAGCAAAGCTAAATAGCTTAGAAGAATCCCGTAAAAAGTTACAGATTGATACCGAAAACTTACAGAGCGAACGTAATTCAAAGTCTAAAGAAATAGGCAAACTTAAAGCTCAAGGCCAAGATACCGCCACAGTTATGGCAGCGGTAAGTGTGTTCAGCACACAACTAGATGATAAAAAATCTCAGTTGAAGCTAGTGCAAGACGACCTAAATGCTTTGTTGATGGAAATACCTAACATTCCTCATGACAGCGTGCCTCAGGGTGTTAGTGAAGATGACAACCAAGAAGTATTAGTGTGGGGTGACAAACCAAGCTTTAACTTTACCGTAAAAGACCACGTTGATTTAGGCGAAGCACTTGGAGGCCTAGATTTTGGTGCAGCCATTAAAGTCACAGGTGCTCGCTTTATGGTTCTTAAGGGAGATCTTGCTCGACTACACCGCGCCCTCATTCAGTTCATGCTTAACAGCCACATTCATGACCATGGTTATGAAGAAGTTTACGTACCTTATTTAGTTAATGCTGAGTCATTACGTGGTACTGGGCAGCTACCTAAGTTTGAAGAAGATTTATTTAAAGTACCAGGCGAACGAGACTTGTACCTTATTCCTACGGCAGAAGTTCCGGTGACCAACCTTGTACGTGACGAAATAGTAGATGCCAGTAAATTGCCACTACGTTTCACTTGCCATACGCCATGCTTCCGTAGCGAAGCGGGTAGCCATGGCCGTGATACGCGTGGCTTAGTGCGCCAGCATCAGTTTGAAAAGGTTGAAATGGTGCAAATGGTTAAGCCATCTGATTCAACAGCGGCTTTAGAAGAATTAACAAACCATGCAGAAGCCATATTAAAGAACTTAGGCTTGGCCTACCGCAAAGTCATTTTGTGTGGTGGCGACTTAGGCTTCTCAGCTACTAAAACATACGACCTTGAAGTGTGGTTGCCAGGACAAGATAAATACCGCGAAATTTCTTCTTGTTCTAATATGGGAGACTTCCAAGCTCGCCGCATGCAGGCCAGATGGCGCAACCCTGAAACTGGCAAGCCAGAGCTTTTACACACCCTTAACGGTTCAGGTTTGGCAGTAGGGCGCACTTTACTAGCGATCTTAGAAAACTACCAACAAGAAAATGGCAGTGTAGTGGTACCAGAAGTATTAGTGCCCTATATGGGCGGAGTTACTGTACTTTCCCCAGCGTCCTGATAATAGCAGCCCCGTAAGCAGAGAGCTTAAGGAAGGAATCTAGAGACAGTTTGTAGGGCGTGGTAAGCCTGCGATTTTTGCTGCTAATAGTGCAGGGCTACCCGGGAATAAGGTTAACAAATAGATGCTATTGCCTTTTCCCAAGCTTACTTTTTGTTTTACAATTTTAACCAATATACGCATGGCAGGAGACACACCGGTATCGGCGTAAAAAACTCGTAACGCATTAATCACTTCCCAATGTTCAGCCTCTAAAACGACACCTGCACTCTGAGCTAGCCATTGAGCTACCCCAGGGTTCCAGTCACTCAGATGCTTTAAATACCCGTCTTTGTCTGTTTCTAACTGCATATCACCAACTCATGGAAGACGCATAAAATGCGGTTAACTGAACCAAGCCAGACATATTTATACGCACCACACGATCGCTACTCATAGCTTTCAACCCGCGCTCATCAACATGATCTGCCAATAGAAATACATCTCTAGAGGCAAAGGCCTGCAAGCTATTTCCAAGCTGTACATACACGCCGTCATCCATAAAAACATAGCCATCTTTAGAATTGCTACGCTCAACTAATTTGATGAGTGCCTCGGCATCAAGGTGTTGTGCGATAATATGAAGTATAGCCATTATTAAAATACCAAGTGTTGATCGTACTGAGCACACAATTGCGCAATATTTGAGCGTGTAATCACAGTTACAGATTGGCTTAACTCATCTTCTGAGATCCCAAATAGATCTAACGATTCTTGCTCTACCCAAATCTCATTGATGTCATACATTTCTAGGGCGCTGATAATTTTTCCAATATGCTTGTGTGAAGAGGGCGTTTGACTGGTTGGCAGAAGTTGTAACACCCCTTCATCAACAAATAACACCGCTGGTTGCTGCTCGAAAGCAGCCAAAACTAATGTCACATCTAAGGAATCCTTAGCGCTTCGAGAGCTATATGGTGCGTGGGTCAGGGTCACTAAACATGGCATGTGCTATCCTCCAAAGCTCACTAAGCGGTCACTCTCGGCACTTGCAGCCGCAAGTTGCCCAAGACCCATCAAAGTAAATTGAGGCGCCAAATTATCGTTATCTAGCTCATACCGACTAGACTCTTGCTGATCAACAATTCCAGACTGCAGCGCTGCAGCAATGCACACACTAAGCTCAAGATTATATTCCAGGCTTAACTGCTGCCAAAGAGCCGTCAAGTTAACCTCATCCTGAGGCATAACTCTTAGCTTTGAAGCCACATGAACACCTTGCTGATAGAAGAATACTCTAAGCACCTTATAGCCTTGCAGCAATAGCTCTTGAGTAAATTGGAAAGCAGACAGTGCTTGGCTTTGCTGATCAGGACCACAACGAACAACAATAGCAAAGGTTAAAGGTTTGGAAGCTATAGATGTAGGATCTACAGAAGGGGATGCAACAGTATTTAAATCAGACATATACAAAAACCCCGCCAAAAGGCGGGGCTCCATGAACAGTTAGCTTATTAACCAAAGTTAATGCCGCCGCTGTAAATTAATCGTTTCTGCTCTTAATTAATCGTCACCGCCACTAAGAGCACCCGTAAGATGCAACAACATCAAAAACAAGTTTAATATATTTAGGTACAAGCTTACTGTCATCATTACGTAGTTAGTTTCACCACCGTTAACCATACGGCTAGTGTCATACAAAATAAAGCCAGAAAACACCAACACACCTACAGCGCTAATGGCTAATGATAAAGCAGGAATAGCAAAGAAGATATTCGCCAATGAAGCAATAACTACAAGGATCAAGCCAATCATCAAAAAACCACCCATAAAGGTGAAATCTTTACGACTAGAGACAGCATAAGCAGATAAGCCTAAGAAGGTAATTCCTGTCATAGAGAGGGCAGTCATAACAATGTCACCGCCATTAGCCATTCCTAAGTAAAAATTAACAATAGGCCCAGTGGTATAGCCTAGAAAACCAGTAAAAAAGAATACCAGAGGAATAGACATAGCAGAGTTTTTATACTTCTGCAAAGCAAACAAAGTACCGAACATCACTACCAACTGAATGATAAAATTAACCGGGGCTGCATTACTGGCAATAGCCACAGTGGCCATAACAGCACTAAAAATAAGCGTCATGGAAAGTAGGGCGTAAGTATTACGCAATACTTTGTTGGTTGCTAAAGCAGATTCCTGAGAATTGCTAGAAAACTGAATTTGGTCTTGCATAAATGTTATCCTAGTTTAAACAATAGTAATCATTGTAGTCTAACTAGCTGTAGAAGCTAGGGTATTTATGCAATATTTTGTAAATACCAACAGACTCATCACTAAAAACTAACAACTGTGCCCCTTATAGCAGTTACAATAATAATGGGTATATGACTACGCAGACGCTTTGTAGAGCCTAATTAAAAGGCGTATAATGTGGTTCCATTTAGTATTGAGTAGGTATATTCATGCAAGCCTCTATCGCGCAATTTAACATCGGCCAAGTAGTGGAACACAAACATTATGGTTTTCGTGGCGTTATATTTGATATTGATTTTGAGTACTCACTCAATGACAAATGGTATCAAGAGGCTTGTAGGGCAATGGCCAGCATGGGCCAGCCACCTATCGAAAAACATCAGCCTTTCTACCACCTGTTAACAGATGGTAGCGAGCATGAGTCTTACGTATCCCAGCAAAACCTTTGCGCAGCTAAAAACATTGATCCAGTAAAGCACGCTGGCCTAGAGGCCTTATTCACGCTCACTAACGGCCAATACGTCCACCGTTATAACGTCAACTAATTCTTACTAATAGATCTTCAGGTTACTAATTTACATAGATTAGATCAAGGTTTATCACACTGCCTTTTATAGGCACCAAACTAGTAAGCAAGCTCATGGCAGAAGACCAGCGGTGGAAGCCACTAGCAAATAAAAAATATTTACTAGTGAAAACCAACTAATGGAAACCAACTAATGGAAACATTGAGTTGGTTTTTTATGGGTTGAAATTAATACGCTTAACTAAATCACGCACTAAAATTTGCTGCTCATTAGATAACAGCGCCATATTGAGTAATAATTCAGCTTCGTTATCGTTGGCATAAAAAAACGGCACTGGCACACCAAGCACCAATGCCAACTGGCACAAAGTTTCATAATCAGGCACATGCTTACCACGCTCATATTGATTCATGCGAGCGCTTGCAGATGCCACATCAATACCTGCAGCAATTCCTAAACTACGTTGTGAGAGATCACGCTTAACACGCGCTTGCTTTAGGCGTCTGGGCACCGGGCAGAGCTCATTGAACGTTACGTTGTTTGGAATAGTTTTAGCCACAATAATATTTTCGAAATAACAGGAGATTTGTATGCGCAAGTATACCTAGGCGCTCATTTATAATCTATGTTTAACTTCGCATAATGTATATTATGTTAAATTGAATATAAATTAATGTGAAAAAATTATAAACATATTTAATATTGGCTAGTTATTCCTCTCTTCGAGCCCTATACTGTACGCACATACAGTAGATAAAATTATGGACACACCATGACAATACGCACAGTACATCAGGTCATCAATAAGTCAGGCATAGTAATCGGAGAGTTCATGGACATTAAACTAGCAAAGGATTTAGATAACCGTACTGACGTACTTTACTTCATTTCTGACCTAGTCGAAACTGCAGGTATCGATGAAACCACAGCAGAGAAAGTTGCAGAAATAATGATTAACGACAACACTCGCAAAGAACTACTTAACCAACTTAAAACGGTTAAAGACCTACCCCCCACAAATGAAGAGAAAAATGACTAGTGCCACAGCAACGCCAACAGCTTATTAACTGGGTTTTATTATTAGGCCTTGTGGCTTTATGGGGAACGTCTTTTTTAGGTATAAAAATTAGCCTACAGTCCTTCACACCCGATCAAGTGGTGGTTTTGCGGCTATCCATTGGTGCTGCGGTGCTTACGGCATTTATGCTAGCTAGAGGCAAGCGACTACCAAGCAAACCCACTGCATGGGTACACTTTATGCTCTTGGGACTTGTTGGCAACGTGCTGCCTTTTTGGTTTATTGCCAAAGGTCAAATGCTTGTTACATCGGGCATGGCCGGACTTTTGATGGCCATCATGCCGCTAATGACTTTGATTTTGGCGCACTTTTTTATCACTGGGGAAAACCTTAACCGAAATAAATTATTAGGCTTTGTCTTTGGCATCAGCGGTATCACGCTTATTTTAGGCCCTACTCTATTAGGCTCTCAAAACAGCTTAGTTGGGTGTTTATTAGTATTATCTGCTGCCACTCTTTATGCTACGAATACTATTATTGCCCGTCGCTTACCTACCTATAGCTCCGCTGTAGTCAGTACAGGCGTCACTATGTGCGCAGCGATTATCAGCTTAATTCTTTGGCCTTCGGTACTCGACATAGATTGGCAACATGTGTCTAGCCTAGCTTTGTTTACTATTATTTGGCTTGGGATATTTCCGACAGGCGTGGCTGCTATTATTTTCTTTGTGCTTATTCGCCGTGCCGGGCCTACCTTCTTATCAAACATCAACTACCTGATACCCTTAGTGGCGTACTTCACAGGAGCTGTAGTATTAGGAGAGTTGGTAGTTTGGCATGACATGATCGCATTAGTAGCCATTTTATTTGGCATTGCTGTTAGCCGCAGGCCGGTGCACAGAAAAACACACGCTTCGTAGATGTTTTTCTGGCATCTTTTAGGCAGGATTTTTTAGTCCTGAATAATGCCCTGCAACAATGCAAATTGAACAACACTGGCAGTAGTTTCAAGCTGAAGCTTTTTCATAAGGTTAGCTCGATGGCTATAAATTGTTTTATGGCTTAAGTTCATGGCTTCACCTATTTCCATAGCTGAGCGCCCTTCTGCTAGCATAGAAAAAACCTGAAATTCCCTTGCTGTTAATCGACTAATAGCCGTCTCTTGGGCACCTAGCGTCTTATTCATCTCATGAACAACACGAGTGGTAATAAATGTACCACCTGTATAAACTTTACGGATGGCCTGGATAAGCTCTCGTGGTAAACACCGCTTACTTAAATAAGCACTGGCACCAGCAGCTATTACTCGAGTTGGAAAAGGTTCAGTTTCATGCACCGTTAGGGCAATAATTCTCTCTTTAGGATTACGCCTACATATGCGCTGAATGGCCTGTAAACCACCAATACCAGGCATATTAATGTCCATAATAGTGATATCTGGCTTTAGCTCACCCACCAACTGATATGCTTCTTCACCACTACTAGCCTCTCCAACCACTTTAATATCATCGGTTGTCTCAATTAATCGCCTAAAGCCTACACGAACAATTTCGTGGTCATCAACCAACAATACCGTAATTGAATGTTCGCTATCCATATTAATCACATTCCCTTTTTAAGCTGAGACCATGCTGCTGATAAATAAAGCACCATAGACCAAATTGTAAGTACTGCAGCAGCGTAGAGCATCACTAAACCAAGGGTAGCAATAAGTGTGTCAGGAGGCGTTGCCAATAAGAAAACGATGGAGCCCATTTGCATGGTTGTCTTTATCTTGCCAATATAAGACACAGCTATATTTGCGCTCTTGCCTGTTTCGGCCATCCATTCACGTAATGCAGAGATCACAATTTCGCGACTAATAATGATGATTGCAGGTACCGTAAGCCACAGTTCTGAATAAGATTCAACCAACACTACCAAAGCAACCGCTACGGTCACCTTGTCTGCAACGGGATCTAAAAATGCACCAAAGGGTGTGGTTTGATTGAGTTTTCTCGCTAAAAAACCATCCAGCCAGTCTGTAGCTGCAGCAAGCATAAACAAGCCAGATGCCCATAAATAACGACTTTCTGAAGGCCAATAATAGGCTACTAAAATAAATGGAATTAGCACCAAGCGAAATAGCGTTATTAAATTAGGGATATTTAGCATAATCAAACGTTTGGCATCATAGTATGTGTTGAACATCATTTTAGCCTATCCTTCTTCACCCCGTAAAGAACGATAAATGGCATCTGCCATATCAGCACTAATTCCCTTCACTTTGGCTAGTTCATCCACACTTGCTTTAGTGACATCTTGAATACCACCAAAATGAGTTAATAAGGCTTGCCGCCGCTTTGGCCCAACACCATCTATCTGCTGAAGACTAGACTGAGTGCGTTTCTTGTTTCTTCGTGCCCGATGTCCGGTGATAGCAAACCGATGACTCTCATCTCTAATATGCTGCAATAAATGCAGCGCAGATGAATCGTCTGGCAAAGCGATTTCTTCTCCTGTCCAGCCATTAAACAAGCGCTCAAATCCAGCTTTGCGAGTATCACCCTTAGCCACACCTAAAACATAAAGGTCTTGTAGCTGAAGTTCAGATAACACCTGTAGAGCTTGAGTAATCTGACCCTTGCCGCCGTCAACAATAAGTAGATCTGGCATAACGCCCTGATTCTCTTTCAACCGTGTATAACGCCTGGTAATGGCTTGTGACATAGCTGCATAATCGTCACCTGGCGTGATACCTTCAATATTAAAGGTTCTATAGTCTGATTTTTTGGGGCCACCTTGATCAAATACAACACAAGAGGCTACTGTTGCTTCGCCACTAGAGTGGCTGATATCAAAACACTCTAAGCGCTCTGGCATTTGTGGTAAATCAAGTGCTTCTTGCAACGCTGAAAAACGAGAAATTTGTGTTTGTTTATTAGCTACATAACTAAGTAAGGCTTGGTCGGCGTTTGTTTGAGCAAGCCTAAGCCATTGAGCTCGAGGCCCTCTTACACTACTAATCACCTTAAATCCATGTTCAACTCGATTAGCAATAGCTAAAGCAATGGTTTGCTGAGCATCCTGGGCATCACTAACAAGCACTTCATCTGGAACGTCTCGATGCTGTCCAGATAAATAGTACTGACCTAGAAAAGCAGTAAGAACTGCTGGATTTTCTTCTTCTAAACCCATTTTTGGATAAAAGTTTTTACTACCAATTACCCGTCCAGAGCGAACCATCAGTTGGTGAATACACAACCCTGCCTGTGAACTAGCAGCAGCAAATACATCCAAATTGCCACGCGTTGAAACAACATGCTGTTGCTCTTGCATCTGCCGTAAGTATCCTAGCTGATCCCTAAGCTGGGCTGCAGATTCAAACTTAAGCTGCTCTGCTGCCGAATGCATTTGCTCAGTCACTTCATTTAATAGCTGCTGATTTTTCCCTTCTAGGTATAAAGTGGCGTGGCGCAGATCTGCTGCATAATCTTGCTGGCTAATCTCTCCAGTACAAGGGCCACTACACCTACCAATTTGAAACTGTAAACATGGGCGTTTGCGATTAGCAAAAAACGCGTCTTCACATTGGCGTATACGAAAAATACGCTGCATTAGATTAAGGCTTTCTCTCACTGCTCCCGCGCTGGTATAGGGGCCAAAATAGCGCCCCTTCCGATTTTTTCCTCCACGAACATATTGCATTGCAGGATAGTCGTGCTGATCTGAAATATAGACGTAAGGGTAGGATTTATCATCCCTGAGGGAAATGTTATATGGCGGCTTGAGACGCTTGATTAGGGTGTTTTCTAGCAGTAATGCTTCACTTTCACTATGGGTTAAAGTGACTTCTATTGAAGCTACTTTAGACACCATTAACTGGGTCTTAGCGTTGTGACTCTTGCCCCGAAAATAGCTAGTGACTCTATTTTTAAGGTTAACCGCCTTACCAACGTATAGTACATCACCACTAATATCAAACATACGGTAAACACCCGGGCGCAGTGGTAACTGCTTAAGGTATTCGTCAATATCGAAGGAATTATCATTAACCTGAGACATAATGAGTTAGCTAACCAGCCGTGACCGTTTATTTTCGCTCATATGGAAATGTGTAGCTTGCTTATATATCTCATCAATTTGATCATGGCTTTCAGCCGTAATGCCTGCGCCATGAGACAAGGACACTTCTAAATAAACACCGATTTCAGCATAATAATACAACCGTGCGTTAAATGACTGCGCACGCCGCATTTTATTAAAAGCAATCTGAGCACCGTTTACAAGAATGTGATTAATGTCTGTGTTCATAATTCAGGTTAACTAAATACAATGGTTGGTACCCTATTCTACCTTATCTTCACTAGCCCTGACTGCTCATCTTTTAGTCTAAATCAATCGTTTAAATCAATCGCCTACCAATCGCTATTTTAAGATATAATATATCACTTTTGTAAGGCATAAATATGACGATCACATACGCAGAAGCCATAGATGTTCATTCACAGGCCGATTTATTAGTCACCGGTGAAGCCATAGCTGCAAGTATTGAGACCATGGCAGCAGAGATCACTGCCACTCTCTCCAAAGAAATGCCCTTGGTGCTATGTGTGCTCAATGGCGGCATGATTCCCATGGCGCAACTTTTGCTAAAATTACAATTCCCTCTAGAAACAGATTACCTACATGCTACACGCTACGGCAAAAAAAGCGTTGGCACTAACCTCTCATGGTTAGCTCGTCCTAGTACAGACATTAGTGGCCGCACGGTACTTGTGGTTGATGACATTTATGATGAAGGTCATACCCTTGCAGCTATTTGCGAATACTTAACAGAAGCGGGCGCTAAAAAAGTTTATGCTGCGGCCTTACTTAACAAGGTTCATAACCGTAAAGTAGATTACGTGCCAGACTTTATTGGCCTAGACGTAGAAGATCGTTTTGTTTATGGCTTTGGTATGGACTACCAAGGTTACTTTCGTAACGTAGATGGGATTTACGCTGTTAAAGATATGTAAAACTTTTCTTAAAGAAACAAAAAGGCAGCCTAGGCTGCCTTTTTTTGGACTCAATTAAACACTCAGTATTTAGAAAGTTTCTATTACTGCCTGACTATTAAGTGAACTCTCAAGTAGCTTTAGATCAGCCTGCCCTTGCAAGCGAGTTAGCGCAGAAATCAAAGCAACACGCTGCTCAGGAGTTTGTTCCTCAGGGTTTGCATCAGTCACGCTTTGCAACTGGATGATACTCACGTCGCCGCTGTAGCTAGGCGCTATGCCATAACGAACACCAGACTCTGGACGAGGTATGCGGAATGCAGACTGTGCAAGCAAACTACTCACCAAGTTTGAACCACGAGACACTTCATCATACTGCTGCCAGCTTAACTCTTCAGCCGTTGCAACAGATGCCATGTTCGCACCATTTTTTAGCTGTTCAACATAGGCGTCAACTTTTGTCTCCAAAGCTGCAGCAGCCTTTTGAGCAACAAGGTACTTTATAATCTCTACCTTTACATCTTCGATAGGTTGTTGAGCCGCTTCATTGTGCTGATTTACACGAATCACTACCAATTTATCAGATGCAATTTCTAACACATTCGAGTTGTTACCTTGCAGTAAAACATCGTCAGAAAAAGCTGCGCTAACAACTCGATCATGACTAACGATGCCTTCGCCACCTTCGCGGCCAAATAACACACTGGTTTCTACACTCAACCCTAAGGCATCAGCTACTTCTAATAAGTCTCGTGAGGAGAATGCAATATCGGCCATATCTTCACTGGCGGCAACAAATAGGCTTTCTGCGCCAGACTGCTTTAGAGATAAACTAAGAGCTTGCTTTTGATCATCGAAACTTGGCTGGACCGCAGCGCTTTGTGCGTGAGCATAAATAATTTGCACACCAAACTCAGTTACCACAGGCGAACTATAAGTACCCAACTGAAGGTCAAATAATGCCGCGTCGAAGTCTTCACCAAATTCACCTTTAGCCAACAAACCAATATAGCCGCCATCAGCCGAAGTACTATCGTCCTGCGAGTACTGTT
>Ga0114995_10001633_pt1 | contig 15702 bp, 10 predicted proteins | sample ArcticOcean_MG_C_11_FD_87038 | JGI IMG/M metagenome (GOLD analysis project Ga0114995, IMG submission 87038) | Marine microbial communities from western Arctic Ocean - ArcticOcean_MG_CB2_154 | ecosystem: Environmental > Aquatic > Marine > Oceanic | place: Arctic Ocean: Canada Basin | collected... | reverse complement strand
TGACCTCCCCTGTTTCTATGTCTTTGGAAGACTCTATGACGGTGATGTTTATGGTTCCTAAAGAATTGAGAAAAGACGAGCTCCCTTTGCCTAACTCTAAAGAGATATCTTTCAAAGAGGAGCCAGCTAGAACCGTGGCGGCAATCACTTTCGGCGGATGGTCAGACTCAAATAAAATAGAATCTTACAAGCAGAAACTTATTTCTGCTTTAGATAAAGAAGGTGTAAGTTATACCAGTAAATTTTTCTTCCTTGGATACAATGCTCCATACGAAATGACCAATAGAAGAAATGAGGTAATCGTGGAATTGGATTAAGGGTTGGTGAAATTTGGTGAGTAAGCAATATATCCTTATATTTAGACGATGATGAGAAAATATTGGATATATCCGTGTTGTTTTGTAAGCTAATCGCTTTCCAAAAAAATTATATATCTGTTTATGATATTTAAGCCTTTCTGGAAATTCTAGAAAGGCTTTTTTTATGCTTTTGAAGTCAGGCGTTGCAAAGCGAAAGGATTTCAAATGTGAATTGGTTAATGCTCAATGATGCTATGAGAATAAATAGTATCAGATAAACTTTTGGTTAAGTTGGGTCTAGGCTTTACGGATGACGCCCTAGTTAGGAGTCAATTACTTCGAGAGGCTATAGATTAATTAAAAAGTGCTGATTTTAAGTAGAATAAGTGCTTTTAAAACTCATTTCAAATCTGGTTTGATTGGCTAGATTAATCGTTAAACCGAAATGATAATATTAAGAAAGCCTCTTCCTCAGCTATTTATTGTTGAGTCAGAGGCTTTCTTATGACTGAACTGTTCTCAAAGACTCTTAGTCTTTCATCGTTTATTCTATTAACAACCCCAATCCGATCAGAGCTTCAGGTTGGAATTGCGGAAATTCATCGTTAATTTAAAAGAGGGGTTTTTCCATAAAAAAAGTCCTGTCGCTAAAACAATTTAGCAGCAGGACTTTCAATTTATTATACTCGTTTAAACTATCTTTTTAACACAAGTTCCTTTGTTTGAGTAATCCCATTCTTGCCACTCAATTTTAGGAAATAAACTCCATTTTCTACTGAAGATGGAATATCTACTTGGGCTTGCTTCGAGTTTATTGTTGTTTGAAAAACAACTCTACCTGCCACATCTAGCAGTTGAATATTATCTACATCCACAGATGAACTAATATTCAATAGACCATTGGATGGATTTGGATAAATATTCAACTCCAGAATAGACATCTCTTCTATACTGCTTTCTTCGTCTAGCGTAACCATAGCCGTATTCGTGATAATAGGCTCGTTAAAATCAAAATAAATAGCAGCATCGTTTTCTATTACTGTTCCCAGCGCTAGGCCCTGGTTTACTCTAATTTTAAAACTCACATACCCCTGACTTCCTTCTAAGTCTGCAGTACTGTCTGGAAGCATGATGTTCTCGAATGCAAAGAATACTTTATTTCCATCTATCATTATATCCGTTAAATCATGAGAGGTGTTCAATACTTCTAACGTCTGAATATTTAACGTATTCATATCGATCTCATCCTGGATAACCACATTTACTGCTGGAGCCGTTCCCGTGTTTTGGAATCTCACCTTATAAATCAACTCATCTGTGAGTGGGTCTATCCTATTATTTTCTCCCACTCCTGAAGGTGTGACTTGCTTATCATTAGGGTCGTATGACCCTACCACAATGCGTACTAACTCAGAGCTGTTGTTTGCAGGGTTTACATCAGATATCACTCCATTAATCTCTGCTAAGAAGGTTACTTCCTCTCCTAGTTCTACAGAAGAATCTGTTTGAAAATAAATATTTATGATGGTACTTCCTGAATTGGGATTGATGGTTCCTAAATCCCAAGTAACCGTTCCGCTTTCTTCATCTATACTAGATGGAGCCGGAGTACTAAACGTGAAATCTATAAGTGTAGTGTAGCTTAGGGTAACAGAAGCATTTTGAACTGTAGTTCCTGGATTAGAAACATACATGTGATAGTATCCAGAGAAACCAGGCACCGGATTAGACCCCCAACCACTTACACATAAATCATCTTCTAATGATTCAGGTTGCAGATAAAAATCTACACCTGTATATGTTTGATTCGGTACAAATTCTAGGGATACATCTTCTGCAGGACAATTCAATGTATAGCCAGATGCACTGGCAGTTAATTCTACGTCTGACAGAAATCTTCTGTAATAGTTTGAATTAGCTCCAGTGTAGTATAATGGGCTTCCATTTGTGCTAGTTACATAACTATCCATGGGGAAGTCTTCTGCGTTTTCAGTACAGTTTCCATCTAAATCATAATATGAAGAGCCTGTCACGTAAGAATAACATGGATTGGAAATCGGAATATAAAATGATTTTCCGCTAACACAGCCCTCTGCATCAGTTACGTTTACAGAATAATACCCAAACTGATCAACCTGAATATCCTCTATACTCTCACCAGTGCTCCACTCGAAGATGTAAGGTTCTACACCTCCATTTGCTGAAATATTTATATCTCCCGGTATGTTTTCTTCACAGTTTGGAGGTGTAGCCAGACCAAAGACATTTACATCTGAAGCAAGAGCTACATGCTTATAAAATTGATTCGTACACCCTTCTGAGTCTGTAACAGCTAGTGTATAATTCCCATAAGCTAATCCGGTGATATCTTCTGTAGTGGCTCCGTTACTCCATTCGAAAACATACGGTGCTGTTCCGCCATATACACTCATATTTATAGCTCCATCATCATTAGGGCAATTGGCCGGAGTAGAAAACCCCGTTGCTTGGAGCATATTTGGCTCAAAGACATATTCATTAAATGACATCTCACAGCCATTGGCATCTGTAGAGTTATAGTTTACACTAGTTCCTGAGCTAATCCCCTCTAAAGTTTCAGAGTATTCTTCTATCCACTCTCCATCTTGCCAATAAGTCCAATAGTTTACATAAGGAGGAACAGATTCATTCGTTAATTCTGCAGACACCGCATATACGCCACACGAGGTTTCTACATAGCTTAATTCATACAGTAGATCAGTAAATCCTATTACCTCTACCTGACTAGAATCTGTTTCCTGATTAGTATACCCCGATCTACATCCATTGGCATCTAGGATGTAAATATCGTGCAGTCCAATTGGTAATGGACTAGTTTCATAAGTCATATCTAGAGTACTCCCATCTAGTTCATCATTTACATAAATATCAAACCCAGCCATCCCCTGCGTAATTAATATTTCTACTGAAGCCGTCCCTCCTGGACAAGGAGCTAAACTACCTGGCCAATCCATCGGATACCAAACAACATTAGAGCCTATCCAAGTATATGTTATGTATTCTAATCCATCTGGATCAATAACAGTAACTGTATAGCCCCCATCTTTAAGTGTAGTAGGGTTCATTCCTTCATAATAATCATCTGTAGCTGTATTATGCCAATAGACCGTTACAGGTTCTAGAATATCAGTGAGGATCACTTCAGCAGATCCGTCATCAAAACACATGTTCTGAATGACGTTAACCGTAACAGACTGTGAGTAAGACAAAAAAGGGAGGAATAAAGCAAGCGAAAGAGCAAGTAAAATTGTTTTTGTTTTCATATTAAAGTATAGTTATTTTACCTAACACGTAATTAAAACCATGTTAGGGGTGTTAGAGAGACTAAACAAAAACGTATAAAGTTGCATGAAGTCGAAACAGGAGCCATACTAAATACTGATAAACAGTTTTTTATGTCTTTAACATTCTGTTATAAAAGACGGAGTTAAATAGCGGGAATACTGTCACTATTGATAGGGATAGTAATCCTACGGAGTGTACTCAACAGCTAACGCTTCAATGTTTTTATGGCTGGGATTTTTAAGCGCCCTAACCTTATCTCTTCCAGAATCTGTCCTTACAAATTAGGCTTTGTCGTTTCATCAATCACACAAAGCGCCAAATACAATTAAGAAGATTGAAATATCTCCCAGGTTAGTCGATCCATCATTATTTAAATCAGCAACACAATCAAAATCCGAACAGCCGAAATCACTCGGTAGAAGTCCTAGATCAATAATATCTATGGCCCCATTGTTATCTATGTCTCCTTGACAAAATAATTCTGGACTAGTCTGATAAATTCTCACAAAGTCGACTTCCATAGCATCCTCTGTAAAAGAAGCTGCAATAGCAGGCTGTATGGCAAAATTCAACAACACATATTGAGGAGCATCAAAAGGCCAGGTACTGGCATCCTTCACTAGTGGGTTATACGTGTAATGTGCGTTTCCATCTACGCTAAATGTGATTCTTTCCGAGTTCCATTCCATAGTATATACATGAAACTCAGATGAGGCAGTAGTTATGTTCTGGCCTCCATGGTTTACAGTAGCCCCACTGCTGGAAGGTGTATGCATCGCACTCTGAACAAAGTTTTGATTGGAGCCCCAGTGCTCCATGATATCTACCTCTCCACATGCTGGCCATGGAGTAGTTCCGTAACCTTGAGTTTCCCAGTAGGCTCCGCCTTCTGTAATATTCTGTCCTAACATCCATATAGCCGGCCAAGTCCCTAATCCTGATGGAAGTTTAGCTCTTACTTCTACTTTTCCATAAGTGAATGCAAATTTAGAATTCAGTCTTGCTGACGTATACTGTTTTGTGAAACCTTGATCCGTATATGTTTCATTGATAGCCGTTAAGTTCAAATTACCATTGCTTTCAAAGGAGTTTTCAACTCTGTCTGTATAATGCTGCTGCTCATCATTATACCAACTCCCAAAGCTAGGTATCTGTGTCTGGTGAAACCAATTCAATGAATTAATAGCTCCTGAACCGTTAAATTCATCTGACCATACTAAGTAGTCAAAAACAGCATCTGGACCAGTGCCAGTGTCTTCTAATTCATAAAACAAAATATCATCCAAATAGGCTAGAACAGAATCATTGTTATTCTCACCGTTCACTTGAATGACTATTCTGTTAAAATCTGTTCTTTGAATCGGAGGAAGTGACCCTCCATCCAGATTAATAAAATTATCATTTTCAAAATTAAAGGTAACCTCCTGCCACTGATTTAACTGTATTGGCTTTATTATCTCACTCTGAGTAACCCATGGTTCCGCCAAAGATCCATCTTGCAGTTTTAGTGAAATTTGATTAGGGGCTAATCCAGTTATCCCGCCTGAAGAAACGTAAATATTTAGTTTGAAGCTGTTCTTTATTGCAAAATTAAAGTTGCTCGCTGCATCGAACCTCACATTGGCATATTGACCTCCTGTATCATTGTATTCTAGCACTGTAGGAGATGTGTTTATTCCCTGTTGAACGGGGTTCGAAAAATTATTATTCATTCCACAAGCATCTCCAAACCAACTGGTGATGGTACTATTCCCCTCGAAATCATCTTGTACATCCTGGGCTATGCAGGATAAAGAGATTAACGTAAAAAACACAGAGAAAAGAATGTGGAAATGAGCTTTTAATGACGTCATATTAGTAAATATAGTGGTAATCATTAAAGAAAAGATGCATGAACTCTGTCCTGGGTAATTATTTTTAATAATCCCCACTTATTCTTTGATTATTATTTTAGTAATATCACCCAGAGAAGTAGTTACTCTTAAAAAGTACGTGCCTGCAGCTATATCTGTCAATGCTATTGAGACTGTGTTAAATGTCTTTAGAGATTGACCTAATGAATTGTACAAAACAGCTTTATAAAGTTGATTCTCCTCTTGTAATTGTATGGTTAAATGCTCTTTTGTTGGGTTCGGGTATATACTCATTTCTATTAATGACCCTTCTTCAATCACTGAGGAAGGGTTCGTTTGGTATACCCTCACATAATCGATCTCCATAGCATCTTGAGTAAAGGCGTTGGTAATAGATTCCTGAATAGCGAAGTTCAAAAGAATGTACTGCGGAGCATCAAACGGCCATGTGTCGGCATTTTGAACCTCTGGATTATAAGTATAATGAGTTATTCCATCTACACTAAATTTTATTCTATCTGAATTCCAATCCATCTCGTACACATGAAATTCTGAAGAAGCAGTGGCTAAATACTGCCCTCCATGGTTCACAGTAGCTCCAGAGCTAGAAGGCGTGTGCATAGCGCTCTGTACATAGTTTTGGTTAGAGCCCCAATGCTCCATTATGTCTACTTCACCGCACGCTGGCCATGGAGTGGTTCCATATCCTTGGGTTTGCCAATAGGCTCCGCTCTCAGTAATGTTTTGACCCAACATCCAGATAGCAGGCCATGTGCCTATTCCACTCGGTAGCTTGGCTCTTACTTCTACTTTTCCGTAGGTGAACGCAAATTTAGAATTTAGTCTAGCAGAGGTATATTGCTTGGTAATGCCCTGGTCTGAGAATGTCTCATTAATGGCTACTACATTTAAATTTCCATCACTAACGAACGAGTTTTCTACACGGTCAGTGTAGTGCTGCTGCTCATTATTATACCAACTTCCAATATTAGGCATCTGTGTCTGGTGAAACCAGTTTAATTCATTAATAGCTCCTGATCCTTCGAATTCATCAGCCCACACCAGGTAATCAAATACAGGCGCAGTACTTATCGTTTCATAAAATAGGACGTCATCTAGATAGGCTAGGACTACATCGTTGTTATCCTCTCCGTTTACCTGAATTACTATTCTGTTAAAATCTGTTCTTTGGATGGGTGGAAGAGAAGATGCATCAAAGTTATTGAAGTTATTATTTTCAAAATCGAAAGTGACCTCTTGCCACTGGTCTAGCTGTATTGGTTTTATTATTTCACTTTGAGTGATCCATGGCTCAGCGAGTGATCCATCTTGGAGTTTAAGAGAAACTTGATTAGGTGACCCTCCAGTTATTCCGTTAGAAGGAATATAAATATTTAACCTAAACGTGTTTTTGGTAGTGAAGTCAAAATTGCTGCCCGCATCAAATCTCACATTGGCATATTGCCCTCCTGTATCATTATACTCCAGCACTGTGGCCGAAGTGTTTATTCCCTGCTGAAATGGATTGGTGAAATTAATATTCATTTCACAGTCATCACCAAACCAAGTGGTAATGGTTCCATTTTCTTCAAAATCATCTTGCACATCCTGGGCTATTCCCAAGGAGGTGGACACTATGACTAAAACTGATGAAAGAGAGAGGCGGAGAGTTTTTATATTTAACATAGTGTTAAATATACACTTAATCTCTTTAGCAGTCCATAACACAGAATTCACTTTTGTCTCTCTACCGATTTAATTCTTTTGGAGTTCGGGCTTAGCGCCTCCTACTTGCGTTGCAACGCTCTTTAACTCTACACTTTTTTAAACGCTAGAGTACGTATAACACAGGAAGCAGGAAAGTTAAAGAGCTAATACAGATTGAGTTTCTCCACCACTGTCCCGGATTCTGTTTTAAACTCGAACAAATAAATTCCGTTATCAAGTTCACCCACATCTATCCTCGAATTCGAAATAGAATCAATGGTTTTCACCAACTGACCTTGAAGGTTTATAATAGTAAGTGAGCTAAGCTCTACTGCATGATGCACAATTACACTTCTAGAAACCTCATCAAAGTAAACTTCCCAAACCTTGACTTCTTCAATGATAGACAATGGTTCGCATTCTTGTACTTTCTCATAGAGTTCTTCTTCTACAGTTGATGTGCTCATCTGTTCTATAATTCTGTCTGGACAAATTTTGTACACCACAGGATAAAACGTAACGTTATAGTCCACAAACACTTCTCTGTCTGCACCCTCTACATTAAACTGAGGGTAAGGTGTTTCCTCCAACCAATTTCCTGCAGTATTCCAAACTTCTCCGATGCCTGTGAAGGCGTTAACAGTATTGTATTGGTCATATTCCAGCGCTAAAACCATTACTTCATCTGTTCCTTCTGGACCATATAAATTATACATGTTTTTTAGTCGTTCCGTTTGATGATAACTCCAACAACTCGGGCAGTGTGCAGCAAAAATTTCAAGAAAAACTGTCTTACCATCATTCAAGTATGAATGCAGGTTATGTGTTTCCCCATACCAATCGGTAAGTGTAAAGTCAGGAGCAATACTCCCATCATCAATTTGGCTAAAAGCACTTAAACTGAACATGAATAGGCATACTAAAATGAAATTTTTCATGCGAAGTGAAATTTGACAACTACGAATTGTAACAATTTCAAAGTTAATGTAACTTTGAGATAAATCCGTTATTGTAATGTCAATTGATGCCCCCGAAGATTTGGACCATTTCCGAACAAAAATACACTCCGTAAATACCTTACGAACTCCTATTCTTATTTTACATTAAATTATTACAAATGGAAATAGCAGCACCTAAAAAGGTTAAGAAGCACAATGTCGAATTACAAACAGAACAAAAGGTTAATGTTGAGAAGCAGGTCGTAATAAGAAGTTGGTATTCGTTTTCTACATCCGTACGCATCTGGAAATCGACATGTCTGATTTGTAATCAGACCGGAAATCGATCAAGACTTGTCTATTCCGATAATGTGGGACAATACCCAAACTGGCAATGGATTGATGCAGGGGAGCGTTTTCTCATGGTTTTTGAAGCATTACCGGAGCGCTGCGTGACCTTTGACTTGTATGAAGATATCCCTGAACCTGGTGAGTTTCACGTTAAGAACATCCTTAAAAATAAATTAGGAGTCTATGATGTGCCTATGTGGTAGGCCAGAAAGATAAAGAACGAAACATCATAAAAGAGATGAATAACATCTAAGGTTGAGATTTCAGTAAGCTATTAAGAATGACTAGGGTTTTGTTAGAACTAATTCGAGTAGAAGTGGTTAATTGCCGTTATGAATATTACACTTCGTTCAAAAGTAACTGGAGATTTAATGGCCGTAAACAATCGCTTTGATGCTGATTTGTTCAGATACTTGCTGCCACCTGGAGCTCAGCTAATAGAATTTGGGGGGTCCAAAAAAGGTGATATTGTACATTTAAAACTGCCCTTAGCTGGCGAATGGGTCAGTGAAATAACTGAAAACGGAGTGTCAGAGGACAAGTGCTATTTCATAGATGAAGGCCGAAAGCTACCATTCCCACTAAAGAAATGGAAACACAAGCACATTTTACATCGTTCAGGAAAAAATACTATAATTGAGGATAATATGACTTTTTCTACTGGGAGTATTATTACTGATATGCTGTTTTATCCTATGTTACTCGCTGCATTTCTACCAAGAATCTGGCAGTACAAAAGCTATTTTAATTCTTGATGATGCTCTGGTGTTTATTTCAACTCGATGACCTTGGCGCATGAGGTGATTTGGTTTATTTCGATCGACAAATTAAAACTTGTGTTAGCTCATCTCGGGTTAGACTATCCGGAGACTTTCTCACTAGTCAATTTATCTCTCTTGTTCTTCCAACATATCTAGATAGACGTCTTCAACATGTACACGAGCCCATTTGGTTTTTCTTAAAAATCCAAGGCTTGATTTCATAGAAGGGTTATTACTGAAACAGCGGATTTTGACACGCTCAGCCAGATACTCCCAGCCATAATGTGCTACCAAACGTTCTAAAATCTCGGCTAGTTTTACTCCATGCAGCGGATTGTTCAGCTCTTCTTCTGTAGCTTGTCTTCTGCCCTGTCTAGCAGGATTTTCTGCGTTTAGATCTTCATTTGTCTTTGGTTTGAGCTCTGCACCGGGCGCATCACCTGATGGCTTCTGTTGATCAGAATGCTCATTATTCTCTTTTAAGTCCTCTATCGGTATTCTTTTTACTCTATCCTTCATTTTATTCATCTTGAATTATTTTTGTCCTGACAACTTCTTCATTTATGTATAGTCCTTAAAAAAACGAAATCCCACAAAAAAACCCCATCCAAATAAAGATAGGGTTCTCAAGTCATTCTTCCTTTTCAAAACATTAGATAAACAATTATAAAAATCGCTGCATTTATTGAATACCCTACATCTTAACTACTTTAAACGTTTTTGAAAAATTACCGTTATGACACCTGATGAAATAACTTCCCGAAACAAAACCATCTAGAGATAAGGTAGTTTTCCCACTACTATTCTTTGAAAGTGAGCTTGTTTTAATTGTTCGGCCCAAATTATCGTAAACTTCAATTTTTACATCATCAGATATTTCAGAAAACAATTCGAATTCAACATTAATACTATTGTAAGTTGGATTCGGATATACCTTGATAGCATTGGCTAAAACGTCATATTCATTAACCTGCAGATCAGTTCCAACTAGAATAGGGACACTTACCTCATATTGGCAGATCTCCGATGCATCCTGTACGATTACGTTATAGTTACCCACAGCTAAATCGAGGAATTCATTATTGGCAACAAAGTTTTGACCTCCATCAATACTATATTGATAAGGACCAACTCCCGAAGTAGGAGTGATTACAATCGAACCATTTGCAGTTACAACAGAGGAAGTTTCGCTATGTTCTATATCTGCAGTTGTAAACGCACAGGTTTCGAGAGAAACGATCTCTTCATAAGAGCAAAATCCAGTAGCACCTTGTATCATTACGGTATACTCTCCTGGAGCCAAATCTGTGAAGTTATTATTTTCAACAAATGTTAGCCCTCCATCTATACTATATAGAAATGGATTTACCCCAGAATTGGTGTTAATTGTAATAGCCCCATTGTTATCGGTTACATGGGATAAGCTTATATCTGCTGTAATCCCGCACCCTGTTCCATCAGGACAAAACACTTCTTGTGCCTTATAATCAAAGTTACCATCATTTGTAACAATAGTCTCACCTGATGAATTATTAACTAGAAAAGCATATTGGTTTCCATCAGTTTCAAAAATTCCATCTCCCCATGAATCGTTAACATTGAGCGTAAAACAAGAGCTATAATCAAGACAAACATCTTGAGTAAAGGTTTGATTAGCAACTCCTGCACCACCGCTTGCAATAACTTCATTTGCCCCTTCATCATACACTTCCCAAGAAGTCTCCCCAGGCCAATTGTCTGCGTTGATAATCAACGTTACAATGTCGTAATCTGAATCTAGTGTAGTAGTTGTAGAAGCTGAATTATTGGTCCCATCTCCGTCAATTTGACTGTTCACACTGATCAAGTTGAGCGTAATGTTATTGTTCGTCTGCATAAGATTATCATCAATGGTTATGGTCACTGTCCCCACCTCTGCGAACGGCACGTCTACCGCAGCATTAATAACGTCTAAAACAAAGCCATTAACAACCACTTGAATCTGTACATTGGTAATCATTGTTTCTCCTAAGTTCGTTATGACAGCGTCTAATTCCACCTCGTCATTACAAACAACAGCCAGCTCCCCAATTGAAAGCGCTCCATCCAATACATGGACTTTACTTAAAATATAGTTTAAAGTATCATTATTAACATATTCATCATTTATATGAGAAACGACCCCTGTGAGGTTATAATCCCCAATAGCTGAAAAATCTTGTGGTACTGTGAATTGGAAATCAGCATCTGAAAAAGGTTCAATTGTTTCATTAATAGTTATGGTTTCCACCAATTGATCATCGACAAATAAAGAAATATCAAAATCGTTCATATCGTTCAATCCTGTATTGGCAATTCTCACCGTCACTAATTCATTGTTTCCTAAACTTGAAGAAGATTGAGGATTAAGAAATTCGGTTATACCTAAATCATTATTGGCTTTAACATCTGCCCAAAAAGAAACCCAAGGTCTTGCTTGTTTTATTACCAGTTGATCCTCAGAAGTTACCTTATACTCTATGTCCATTGAGAATCCTTCTGCCCCCTCAACGTCATACAAGATACCAAATTCATCATGAATCACCGTAAGGTAATCTCTCATTAGATCAAGATATACTTGATCCATTATCAACTCTCCCGGCTCCACTAAGTTGGATAATCCTAAAACGAGATAACCTCCGCCTTGTAAAGGGTTTTCATACAATAAAATCTCCTCCGGCACGGTGTTCGGATCTGGATTTGTAATCAATGACTCCCCTACTTGGGTATTTAGATAAAATGTACTGTCTGTTTCGTAAATAGGATCAATGCTAATCCCTACGCCATTCGATAGTTCCTCTTCAAAATTGGGGTGGCATAGTACTCCCATAGCTGCTATATAGTGATCTACCCGATAAAAGTCTCTTTCTTCATATGCTCTAAAATTCCACATACTGGCATAGACTTGTTTGATGGATTTTTTGATATGCCCTTCATCGAGGTGTTGGGTTTTGGACGTATATAAGCCCGCACCACTAAAGCCGGGTAAATCCTCATTATTCGTGCTTGATCGGCATCTAACAGCAGTACCCACTGGAAAATCATCATGCATGGCTTGTAAATCATCGAGCATCCACTGAGGCATGGGCGCATCTTTGATATCTCTTCTAAAATCTGCCAAACGCTCAATTCGAAAATTTAAATCAGTTTGGAAAGTAGGATTATCTATCATGACTTGCGCCTCCTGATAGAAATTATTGAATTGCATAAACTCATCATAATAGTAAAACGGAATTCCAAAACCATCGGGTATTGTGCCACTTGGAAATCCAAATGTTCTCATGGTTGAAACGTTAGAACATTTCGCTCCAAAGGCAGGAGACATCTCAAAATCAATGTCATCTAAGGGCAAGATCTCTGTGACACTTAAATCACGGATTGGAATTTGTGGTTCTGTTGGTCTAAGGTCTTCATACCAAGCGTTCACTTCATCCAAAGTGGCTTCTCTTATTTGAAATGTCTCATTCTCTACTTTGTAATAAATGTAGCTTCCTAACAGATTTGCAATTGAATCAATCGATAAGGGATCTGCGATATATGCATTTGGAACATTATCTTGAATCGCTCTTAAATTAACATGCGATAATGGCGTCTGTATAACAGAAGTTATGATTCCACCAACTCTAGGTAATGAATTTGGTAATGCGTCATAGAGAACAACATCTCTACTCCCAGGAGTTTCACTAAGATCCTCCATATGTTTAAAGAAGCCATATCCTTCGGCTTCATGAAAAGGGATATAATTGATTTCAGCGAAAACATCAGATTCCAAAACAACATCTATTCTAGAATCCACAAATTCATCAGCATAATTATTGAGATGGTCGTTTTCATCATTCTGTCCAATAAAATGATTCATGTTATTCTGAAGAAAAGGCATGTTGGCTGCCAATAACTCATATGTTCTTTGGGACGTCTCAAAATCATATGCATTTCCGAAAGAGAAGTTAAATGAATAGCTTCCAATAACTCCATTTGGGAGAATATCATTAGGATTAAAAACGATTTCTCCTGATCCATCATCCCCATCTACTGTGGCACCAATTCCATTGAAAAAAGATGCATGAATAGTATAGGTATTGCTATTGATAAAATAAATCTTTGGCTCAGGTGTATCTCTATCAAGTATTCCGAACTTCACATACAATTGTCCATCTAGAAATGGAGCCCAACCGACATTATTTATTGTAGCCAACTCCAAAAACGTTTCAGCATCAGGAATAGAAGTAGCGCCATCATTAAGTGCAATGGGATAAGCATAATTGATAGGAGCATCTGTAGGCATGTTATTAAATTCTGTAACATCATCTAGACCATCTCCATCATAATCATCAGGAGTAGCTAAATTATGTTCTGTTATAGTATAGTTCTCCAACGGATAGGCTCCTGCTGGCTCAGAAATTACCATCGTTCCGTCAACACCCAAAAACATAGAGGTGGCCCAGTTAAATGTGAGGCTATGCTGAGCATGCAGCACATAATATTTATCTGATTGGGATTGAATTGATAGCTGCACCTGACCTGTATTGTTTACAGAATAAGCATCTATTGGTACTTGTGAGAAACAAAAATTATAGAAGGAGATGAAACAAACAAGTAGTGAAATAATTCTCTTAATCATTGTGTGAATTTTAGGCAGTGATTTTAAAGTGTTTAAATGTAGTGAATATATAGATTTTGTTGAGGTACATTTGATTTAATCACATCTGAAAATGGTCCAAAACTATAACTATCATCTCACAGCACGTAGAAGTAAATAAAAGGGTTGCTTGTCGCAATTTTGATTATGCCTTAGACAAAAAGAGTGCAGGCCATTTATGATTTAATCATTACAGACAAATGCAGAATGTAATAAATGAAGTCGGCCAGCTTTTTTATAAAAAACAACTTGATAAATGCGGTCATAAATATCTAAGTCTATATCGTCTATAGCCTCCTCAACCAAAAGACCGGCCAAAACTCCTGTAGTATAACTATGCCCAACAACTAGAGCGTCTTGCTTTCTATCAATTAACACTTTTGAAAAACATTCAAGATCATTAGCACTATACTCCTGAATCTCTAGCTCTTTAGATTGAGCTGTGGGCAAAGCTGTTTTTTTTGTTCGACCATAGTCTGTTGAATAAATAGCCTCTATAGCTATATCTTGAAGAAAATTATCTAAAAACTCTGATCTTTGCGCACCACATTCAGTAAGTGGAGAGTCAGAAGAGTTATTGGCTGCCAAGTTTTTTTCTGAATGCCTAACTAAATAGATTGTAAATATATTGTCGTCTTTCTGGGCGCTAGAGTTAAGTTGAAACCCAAGAATTATTAAAATTATTATGAAGTATTTGTTCGTCATTAAGTGTGTCTTTGCTAACGTGTTTGTATATGGTTTGTTGTGTGTTTTAAGCTCCTAATTTAGCAAATACAAACCGAATAGAAAATCCGCGAGGACTTTCGTAAGTAAGCCAGCACTAGCAATTAATTATATACGTTGTTAGCGAGTCGTTTTATTTTATTTCAATTTTTTCACCTAAAAATTTCGGTTTAACTCCGAGTAAAATATCAACAAAAACTTTTGTCCGGGCTAAATATTCACGAACTTTCACTTTTAGACCATACCTACCGGAAACATCTCTGGCGTTAAATCCGACTGCTTCGATTTCATTATTTTTAGCAAGATATATAGCTCTTTCATTGTGGAATTGTTGGGAAATTATTGTTATGCTACTTTGTCCAAAAATTTCTTTACATCTAACAACCGAATCAAGTGTCCTAAATCCAGCATAATCCAAGAAGATTTTATTCTCGGGAATTCCATTTGCTATAAGTTCATTTTTAAAATCAGTTGGCTCATCATAATTTTTGTTTCCGTTATCTCCGCTAATTAAAACGAAATCAATTTTACCTTTTTTATAAAGTTCCACTGTAGCCTCAATTCGATATTTGAAATATAAATTAATCATTCCGTTATTCAACATTTTTACCGTTCCCAAAACAAGTCCAACTTTATTTTTCTTAATTTTAGAAGAATCCGAATAAGTCTTATCTACAGCATACTTTTCTATAGAGTAGTTCGATATAAATATTATTAATAGAGGTGAAATTAATAACAGGAGTATTATGTTTCGTTTCTTATTTTTCATTCAGTCATTAAATGCTCGCTAACGGTTAGTATAAGAATAGTAGCCTTTTGCGTGACGCTGTCCATTCAAGTTGCAAGAAAGTTAAAGTGGGCTATAACCCTTGAGTTTACAACTATTACACCTATTATTTTTATACATTGTTGTGGTGTCGTTATTATTATTATTTGATTAGTAAATCTTGTAGATTATATTTCTCATTAAGCACATCAATATCTACATCCTTTGGAATACCTTCAACTTTTCCTGTTTCAGAAAATTGCCAAATTGTCCAACTAGTTTTATCTCTCATATTAGGCGCATTTTCACCATAACGCCCAATT
>Ga0114995_10001625_pt1 | contig 15729 bp, 7 predicted proteins | sample ArcticOcean_MG_C_11_FD_87038 | JGI IMG/M metagenome (GOLD analysis project Ga0114995, IMG submission 87038) | Marine microbial communities from western Arctic Ocean - ArcticOcean_MG_CB2_154 | ecosystem: Environmental > Aquatic > Marine > Oceanic | place: Arctic Ocean: Canada Basin | collected... | reverse complement strand
GGTGCAAGTGAAGCCGCTACCACCATTGCCGCTGATAATCTTCCTAAAGATAGAAAGCTTGTTCAAGATAGCCGATATGCTATCATCGACACAGCACTAACAGCAGCCGGGGTAAACTACGCAGCCTTAGCTACCGCTATTACTAACGCTGGTGGCAGCGAGAACGCTACAAGCGTCGAATTGAAATGTAAGCGCGACCTTGATTACTGGATCGACTTCTATCTACTTGATATGCAGTGGGGCGGCGATGGTCACACAAGAACAAACACTACAAACTATGGCACAGCAGTTTTATCTGATATAGCTACTTACGAAAGACCTGTTCACGCTCAATTGAGAACTGCGCTTCTTGATGTTGCTGGATTGTCACCTGCTGGTGTAACTAAACTGACTGCACTCACCGATATCACTACGGCTGCTTTTGCTGGGTCTCCTATTGCAACCCAAGTTGCTGGTGCTAGTTATGGGCAAAAAGGCAAGTTCGAAACAATCATGGACTCTAAGTACCACTACTGGGCTTATGTTGTTTCAAGTAAGACAGAAGCTGGTGCGGCAATCACATACACTGTGCCTCCAGGTGGATTAAGTAATGTGACTGGACTATCTGACCCTGAGATTAAAGAATATATTAAGTACAAGTGTGAGCGAGATGTTGGTTATATTATCGACGGATACAAAAATGATATCGTCGGTGGGGGTAACGCTGAAACGAAATATAACATGTCTATGTACTTCAAAGGTGATGGCATGTCAATCTACTCACAGCTTATATCGTCTCTTCCTGCAGAAATTGATCGCCATACACACCTTAAAAACTTGATCACATCTGAATTGAGCGATACCAACTACGGATTTGGTTACACAGCTACATCTCCGCAAGTTACCAAACTCTCCACACTTGCCGAGAAAGTCATCGCCAACTTCTCAGTTGAGAATACTGATAGCATGGAAACCGGTTCGTTACCGTTCGCTGGTAACTTGATTGCAGTGCGAGACGGACTCTTAATGACCCACGCTGGTGTATTCGATCCGTCGTTGCTTAAAGAAGCTAAATTGATCCCATCTGTTGCAATTGGTTCTGATGCCGCTGCAAATCTCGGTAATGCTAACAGTATTAAGATGACTGAAGGTCACGTCACATTCGGTCAACACGTTAAAGTAACTTGGTCAAATGCTTCTAGTTTTAATCAATGCGGCGACCTTGTATCAGGAAAAGTTTATAGAGTCACACGAGTTTTTGGTCCAAAAGGTAACGCATTTACACTAGCTGATGAAAATGGAGATGCTCAGACGTTTACTGTACAACAGGCTCTGGACGCAGGAACAATGTACGTAACAACTGTAGTCCCTTTCATCTTCCCGAAAGACTATGAACCAGAAACATACCGTGCTGACGGAACATCTACAATCAATGGAGTAGATTTCCTTGATATAAACCCAGATGGAGCAGACGACGGTAAGTTGCCCGCCGGTATGGTATTCCCTTACATGTATGCGACCGACCAAAACCTATTAAGCGATGATCCAGCGGGCAGCAAGCGAGTTGGTTTTGTTAACACGGCGTTAGATGTTTCCGCAAACACAAACTTAAAAACTATGAGAACTCAAGTTGATAGCGTTAACTTTTACCCTGAGTATATTAACTGGATTAAGAATAATGTTAAGCCCGAGTACTACGGTGTTTATGACTATCGTGTTCCTCGATCACGTTTCAGCCAGGACGCACTAGACGGTGTGCCTTCGACTAACGATAACGCAAACGTGCGTGTCTACAGTGACTTAGCGACAGGTGACGATGGCATAGTTAGACCAGGACAGAAGTATACCATTGATAACGTTGATCAAAACATGTCTAGCGTTTATGACTTTGACTTCACTAAAGTTACCATGCTTAAGATCGAGTTCTCTTGGTACGGCGCTGTTGGCGCATTGTTCTTAGCTTACGTTCCCGTTGCAAACGGCGAAGCAAGATGGGTCCGTGTACATCACCTTCGTGCGTCTAATCAGTTGAAGATTGCTTCTCTGGGTAACGCCACATTGCCTATCACATATAACACATATGGTGGAGGAGATCAGTTATCGTTAGGCGACGGAGAAGACGCATCTGTTGTTGATAGGGGCTATAACTCTAGTTCTCACTCAGTTGTTAAGTATGGTGCTTCTTACTATATCGATGGTGGAGATAGAGGAACCGTTCGCCTGTATTCACACAACAACGAAGACACCATTCCAGCATACGGTAAACTTTGGGCGGTAAGTAGCAATTTGGTTATCGATCAAGATTTAGATGGAGTAGCTACTCCTTCTATTGCAGTGAACAACATCACGGTCACAGGAGTAGTCAAGACTCTTGTGACTACAGTTGCTATCTCTAACACGTCAGGTGTCTTCACTTGCGATGCTGCTAATATTGTTGCCGGTGATTTTATTACAATTTCTGGCACTCTCGGGGGCACAGGTAGTATTACTGGTTATGCTAATCCAACAACTTATAAAATATCTGCTGTCACAGGTGGTTCTGCGGGTGCAAGAACTGGATTTACCTTAACTACAGTTACTGATGTTGCTTTGACTACGACTGCAGGCACACCAACTGGCGTGACTTTCAATAGAACCGCGCAAAATATCTTGCCAGCTTTCTTTATGGGCGGAAGACTTAAGTCAAATAACAGAACTGACCAAAACATCAAAGTCATCTGGGCTAACGATACACACGTATTTCTGTCAGGAACACCGTCAGGTACAAGTGGCTTCATATTGATTCCTGATCGTGCAAATTCTGTCTTTGGCCTAGAAACTAAGAAGGTTATTCTAAGCACAAAAGAAAATAACGCTGTCAGAAACCGTGTTCAGGTTTATCCAACAAAACTGTCTGCGGCTAACTTAGGAGATAACACAGTTAGACTTCGCTTTAAGAAGACTCCTATTTTCCAGACTGGCGTTGCTCCAATCGAGACGTTAAGACTCTCGACAGATTATACAGTTGATGCAACTAATGCGCCGTTAGCTGTCACGGAAAGTGCCACATACATTGCAAACGGAGATTCGATCTACGGTTGGTTCAGAGCAACGGTTGGTGCTGACAAAGTTTCAGTATTTGGTAGATTATATAAGGTTACAGACAACTACTACTTTGAAATCTTGAATCAATTCAACGGAGAAATCGTTCTTACGGCAGAGGACGACTTCCTAGCTGATGGTAGATTTGAAGTAGACGGCACAGAGATTACTGCCGCCACTGTGACTAAAACGACAGAGGAAAAAGAGGGGTTAAGTTCTATCATTATCGCAAGCAATACTATTGTGCCTATTCCTAATACCGGCATAACAGTAGCGACTATATACTTACAACAGGGGACAGAACAACTTGACTTAAGTCCTTATTTCGACTATAATAAAGAATATTTATCGTTCCCCTTGACCGATCAGGCAGATAGTCTTTATTTTGCCGTTGACTCAGATACGGGTTCCAGTGCTACGGTCGATGAAGTTAGCTTGGGTGTAACGTGGGAAGAACAATAAATCATGCCAAAGCAGATAAAACTTGGACTAGACAAAGTACCTGCGCCCGTCACGAAGCAATACACCCAGCTTATCGACATCACTGGAGAGAAGCTTACTGATAGTGCTGGCAATCCTATTGTCACGGAAGAAGAGACAACACTAGGTTCGTATTCTACATCCGCTTCAGCCACGTCTATATTTACTAACAACACTAACTTGGGACCTGTTTCTGTTGTTGAGCAATTTCCCGAAGTTTCTGAGGTTAGCAACTCACTCTTGGGTATTCCTCGCTCTGAGGAACTGCTGAGTCTGTTTTCTGATGTATCAACCTATGGATTAGACGAAGACAACTGGAACTATTACACGTATGCAGATAGTAACTATCCGAGAGAATGGTATGCTAAAGAGAACCCATTCTTCGGGAGAAGGTCGAATCCCACATTTAATGAGGGTTCTGAGGAGCAGGCACTATATCTCAAATCCTACCCAACTCAATACTCTTTTCCCGGTAGTCCTGTTTATGAAAAGCTAGACGAACCGTCGGACAACTTTAAAGATTACATGAACTTCATTGCTATGGGTAAATATCTCTATAGCATCTTTTATCCTATAGCTCCAACATTTGCAACGTTAAACTTTATTGGCAGTACAACTTATATAGTCGATAAGCGTGAAGAGGCTGTAACGAATTCCAGTGCCCCAGTTTTTCAACCAGGGGATGGAGGCTTTGCTGACACTAAAGACTGGTTTGACGTGGAATATGGCAACAATCTTCAGTCAGCATTCGATGAAATTGAAAGGTGGACATACTTCTTTGGTCTGATTAAAGACGGAGTTGATTCGTATCCCGCACTATCAGGCAGTGCGATAACAGACTTTAAAAAGCAAGATGATTATGCATCTATTAAAAGTTTTTGTGTTTCAAAGTGCACCCCGGGTGGAAGCACAAATCTACGCAGCATCGCTATACTACAAAGTCAAAAATCCTTCAGATACCAGCCTGGTCGTGTAAGTGGATTTACATTCGGCGTGAGAATGCAAGTCGATCCATCAAGTATCGCTAACGTTCTTGAGTGGGGATGTTCTAATAGCACTGATGAGTATATGTTTCAGTTACGAGGCAGTCAGTTTGGTATTGTGCGACGAAGTGTTATCCGTATGCCAGATGATCTGTTGCTCAAACAAGGGCTTTTACCTTCCGATCAATCGGCTACACCAGTTTACCCTAAAGGTGTTGGTAACGATACGGCTATGTGGGAGACCTATATCTCTCGTGTTAAGTTTAACGGAGACAGTCTACTTGGTAACGGCCCATCTGGATACATCTTATCTTTTGAAGACGTTACGATGTACAAGATTGAATATTCGTGGTACGGTGCTATTGGTGCTAAATTCTACGCATACACCCCTTCCGGCAATGGTGAGGCACGTTGGATTTTGATGCACACCTTTGTCATCGAAAACGGCCTCGGTAAGCCAGTTCTAAAGAATCCAGACTTCAAGTTTAAGTATCTCGTTTACGCCGCCGACACGGCACAGTTGGCGGCTCCCATTTACCTGTACAAGTATGGTAGCAGTTACTATATAGATGGTGGTGATGAAGGCACGATTACCCTTGCAACAGCATCTTCAGACACAAAGCAATTTCAGAATAGAACTCCTATAATAGGTGTATTGCCTAAGCAGACGATCTTGAATGGAGATGGAACTAAGATTGAAAATCTCAAAAAGTCGTACCCGTCCATACTTTCTGTAAACTCTGATATTGCGTGTCGTATTAATATCGAATCAGTGCTTGGGTCGCCAGACGGAGCGCATTTCAACTATGCTCCTTCATTGATCAACGGCAGGCATCCCCTATCACGGACTTTAAATTTCAAATACCAATCAAGTACACTGATTAATGTTCTTGATGACGGCGATGATGGTGATGCGTTAGAACTTGCGGATGATGATGCGAAGATTATTGCTGATGGTGTTTATAATGTATATGTTGATTACGATTACGAAACTGACCACAAAACAACGAACACGAGAAGGCGTGATGTTTATCACGTTTTGCAGGAAGATAGTGTATTGAAATCCGTTAAGACTGATGGCACGTTTATTGATCCGTCGAACGAAGACACATTTACGGGCAAGCTATCTAACTATCACACAATTACAGCATCTACTGTTCCGATACGAACAAATAACTTTAAGATTCATTTCTTAAATCCGTTTGCTCGTGACCCCGATGGCGGTAATCGTCACTTTGCAGATTTTGCCGTTGCGGTTACATCTTTTGCTCCGGTGATTGACACGGGCAACACCGACAAAATACGCTTTACAAATGATGAAGATGAGCTAGAGGCATTTGATAAAAATAAAGTGCCGTTTGTTGAATGGTCTCTTGATGAGGTTCAGTTTTCGTTCGACCTAAAAGCAGAAACACGAGAGTGGAATCCTCGCTACGGGTGGAGAATGGCTGTTGATGCCAGACTACCCAGGTCTTCTGGTGAAAATGGTGGATATATTTCTGCAATTAAAGGAGAGGTTAGGTATATTGACTTTCCTGTGGAATCGATTGCCGCTGGAGTAGGAGATTTTTCGGGAGAATACAAAATCACTTTTACCGATGCCGCTCCTCCAAATGAAATTCTAGATATAGGTATAGGCGAACAAACATCCGAGGTTGGAGTTGATGGAATAGGTTTAGGTATATACTACACGAGTCTGGTAACTGAAGAGCCTCAAGACGACGGTGAAACTAAAAGCTTTGTATATGTTAGTGGAGATCCCACTGGTGGTGGTGCAAGAGTTGTTGATAGTGTGCAGATTAAAACTATCACCCTCAGAGATGATTGGCAACTAACATCATATGCCGATAATGGTGCCGAATTATTCGGTGCAAGCGGTGTAAGAAGATTTCAATCAACTAAGGCTGTAAAATTCAATAGTCAGCCTTTATATTTAGTTTTTGCATTGAAAGATCACGCAAAGGTTCACAACATTGTTGTTGAAGAGATAACAGAAGAGGGTGTTGACACTCATATTCCCGTATTCATCAAAGACGCTGATACGTTGGCAATTAACAACAGTGGTGGATCATCCAACGCCCTTCCACCGTCTGCATTCAATAGCGATCAAAGACTTGCGAGTGTTAGGTTTGACACATCTACATTGAATCCTCTAAGGCCCTCTACAGTAATACACTCAGTCTATGTGCCTGCAAATAAACCACAAATCTTTGATCTGACAGACATATTTGCTAGAGACAGAAAGGGTTTGGCAAGAGGACTGCTAAATAATTCAGCATTGTTCTTCACTGCGTCGAACCTAGATTCGGATGGATCGTTAGGCAATATCGAAATGACGCTTACGGTAAAGGAACAGTAATGACTATTTATAGAGGGCTTAACACATCGAAAAAAATGAACGATGTCGATGACCCCGCCTCAGCACTTATAAATTTGGGATTGAATCAAAGAGACCTTACGCTAATCTCTAGATTGACAGCCAATGGAGTTGATGTCAGTATTGACGAGTTTCATACGGTAGCCGGTCTCGTGGATGACCAGAAGAAGGTCCTACAGGGCTTAAGCAAAGCGTCGGAGTTTTTAGTTCGACAATTAGACAGTCTTCCTGACATTAAACAGTCTTTAGCATTCAACTACCGCATTGATAGTCAAATTAAGGCTGGGGCATTGAAGTATAATTATTGGGACTTTGCTACCAATAATATAAAACAAGCCGACATTTCAACGTCACGTGTTTCGTCTTGGTCAACAATAGGTGAGTCTATCGTATATGGCGGTGAAGTGAGGGTAGTCGGTGACACACTCACATTCTCTTCTATTGGAACAACAAATGCTCCAATACCCAAGACGTTTAGATCAGAAGTTCCAACACACCTTCTGCGATTGGAAGTTGATGGACAAGTGAAAGACTTCTTAGCAATGAAGGGTATTCCATTAGTATTTGATACATTTTTTAGAAACGCAGATTTGTATGCCGCAGTTACTACTGTGTTCGACGGTGTTAATGATGATGTGCCTGTGCCTATTACTTGGAGAATAACTAACAAAGACACTACTGGCCGCAGCTATAATTCTGGTGATGGCACTACTGACAATCCAGGAAGTATCGGAACAGGAACTTTAGATGTTCCAACCATATATACATTCAGAGATAGCACTAGTAAGGCTAGAAAACTAGAGTTATTTTATGACCCATCTAAAATTATACGACTACAGTTGGCTTCACTAAATCTTTCAACGTGGACTTCTGTGCCATTACCCACACTTAAGAAGTTGTATATTCAAGACAACGACTTTTACGAACTTCCTAATTTTAATGATCTTGCACCAACTCTCACTGACATTGATATAACAGGTAATAATCTATCTCGTGCAGTTGATGCGAGCGGCGCACAGATTACAGCAACACAGCAGTTAAACACTTTACCAACAACGCTAGTGAATTTAAAGATGAATGGCGTCTTCTCTGACAGCACAACTATTGATCTACGGAACTACACAAATCTTGCATATTTCCAGATGAGTAGCTTTTTCGCAAGAGACTCTCAAAGAAGAATGACTGGTGGTACGGTGACACCAAAAGTAGCAGAAGTAGCAGCCTCTATTAAAGAGTATAGAATTTACAATCAGCCATATTCACAGCTATGCAGTGGAGTCATCAATAGCACGGTATTGACGAATCTATCGTTTGAATATTGTGGCATAACTGAGGCCGAGGGTGGTGGCGATATCACTATTGACTCGCTTGAGTTAATCGAATTCTGGTCATACGGTAATCCACACAAAATTGTTGATATGTCCTATAAAGAGAATTTAAAGTCTTACATTCAACATTCGTCAAATTACTTAGGTGGTGGTAGTAACACGTTCAGCGGTAAATTTACTGGATGCACTGCTCTATTTCAGTTGATCTTTTATGCCTCGAACATAACTGGCTCGATCCAAACAGACCTTACGAGTTTATCGGCGCTAACTTATTTTGATGCCAGGTATTCGGCTATTAGTGGAGAGTTTAGAGATGACAGCTTTAATGGCACAGAACAAATTAAAAGGATATATCTAGCAGGAAGTGACGTTGGTGCTACTGCCGGCGCTTCAACTGGCGACTTCTTTGGTACGGCTGGTACGGGGACTTCGCTTGATAATGGTTTAGTATTTCACAACACACCCGAACTAATACATCTTTATGTGTACTCTAATAAAAATATCCGTGGCGAAATGCCGGATATGTCTAAGCTAACAAAGTTGCAAACTTTATATATAAGTTCCACAGGGTTGCGTGGCTCATTACCGCCGCTCAGTGGTCTAGAAGCTATAAGTTACGTTAAAATGGACTACACGAAAAACGGAGCTGATGGGGGTTTTACTGGAAATATTCCGGCATACGATTTGCCAAGACTCAATTACTTGTTCTTGACCGGTAATGCATTGAATGGTCAGGTACCCAAGTTGAAGTGCCCATATCTCTTTCAGATATACATAGATGATAACGAATTAAGCGGAAATATTCCAGATTTTTCTGACTGCTCAAGATTAAAGCAAATAGTTTTGAGGAATAATAGGATGACTGGATACCAAGAAGGTAGTTTGCGATACAACTCTTCTGCGACCATTATTGATATAAGCAACAACCTATTAACGGCTCAGGTTGGTCCTACACTTATAAACGATTTGTTAGAAAACTGGGTACTTGCGCCACGAGGTGGTGTTACCGTAAACATGTTAGGGCAAGATGGTCTTTCGGAATCGTCGACACGAAATGACGGCAGTAGCGGCGAGGGATCAACCGCCAACAAACTAGACACACTACGACAAAAAGGTTGGTCCATCTTAATGGATTAAGGATAAGATATGGCAAGGGGATTTGTAAAGAGTAATAATTTATCCGAAAGTTCAACTGGACCCTCGGATAGAGGTATCCTTAATAATTTGGGTGGGCTTAACATCGCGGACGACATCTTGTTGTTTGACGGCAACACGAAGTTCACGCAAAAATTAGTAGCTGATGATTACGAAGTAGTCGATGACATCGTTATCGTCACAGGAGAGGGTAAGGTTACATTCTCTGACGGCACACTTATATCGCACGATGGCAGCGCATATCAATACATCGTTAAAAATTCGAATGGGGTAGATAGATTTCAGCTATACGATACGTTAGATGCTGTATTTGTTCCAACAGGCGTTCTTAAGAGAAATGACACTGTTACGTCAGTCAACTTAGGAAACCTTAGTCGCAAAGCGATTATCACTAACATAGAGCGAGTTTCGGGACTCGCGAGTACTGAAGACCTCTACAATTCCCAAAGTATCAATAGTCAAACATCATACATTGATGGAAACATAGCGAGCTTTTACTATAAGAGAGAGAGAATACCTCGCGTATATGAAGCATCTGTTTTTAATTCGCCTGTTGCGTTTAGCGGACCAGTTCGCGTTACAAACGATGCCAATGCATCACAAGGTGTAGATACACCCGGTTTGTTTATTGTCGATGTGAGTGATCCGGATTCTACTGGTATTCGTGCGTTTGGTGATGCGTCTAACCCATGGTCAGCGGATGTCGGTGAGCTTAAAACAACTGAAGATAACTCGAAAGTAAGTACTCTCAAACTTGAGCCATCATCAAATTCAGTCCCGAATTTCGATAGTACTCTTAACGACCACTACATTGTAGAAGAAATTAGTGCCGGTGACTACACTCATAAGTTACCCGTGACAGTTAACGGTCAACAGTACTATTTACTCCTGAAAGGACCTTAACCGCTAGTGTTAATTAACGATTTGTAAGTTGTATTGCCGTACTTGATAGGAAAGAAACCGTCGCCCCTGTTATTCGTTAGAGGTGAACTCGCTAAGTCTATGATATTAGCAGGTGGTATAGTAATATCAAGCGTACCAAATGTTATGCCCTGTACAGACAAGTTTGGGTTACTTGCGGGTGTAGTTAAGCCTAAAGGCGTGCCTTCAAACGGTGGTGCAGTGTTTAATGGGATAACACAGTACTCTTTGTTTTCAGTTCCGTATGCGGCTGCTTTAATGAACACTACAGTAGCAGCGGCATTTAACGCCGCCACAATTCCCGCATCCAAGTTGATCACACCACCACTACCAATACTGGCGACAGTGGTACCTTCTGTGATAACCCCTTCATACTGAACGAAATCTCCGACACTCACTCCAACGCTTGTTGTTAGAGTTATTGCTGTGGCACCGGTGACAGCAGTAAATTTAACTTCCCTACCATAAACACCGGCGCACTGGGCGACTGATGATAAGTCCTCTAGACCACGTGTAGAGTAAACAGCCGCATAGTAACTCTCAGAAGTTGCATTTGGCAGACTTGATCCGTTGCTAAGATAGTCACTCGTGACAATCGCATTAGGAGCTGATCCACCGTCTACTGATATAATACGAAGAGGTTGAAATCCTGGGTTACCATCATGCGCAATGCCGGTAATGATATAATCTGCATAAACTTCTGTTGCACTTACAGTTTGTCCACCAACAGGGGACAGTGACCCGTCTGTGCCACCGCTCGAAGTTAGTCTGTATATCCCTATCAATCCCAAGTTCTCAAACGTAATCACGCTTATAGTATCACCGACAGTAAGACTCGTATCCGTCAAAATATTTTCATCCACAAACGCAACTGTGTTATCACTATTAATCTCTTGTATTTGATACGCAAAGTGATCTGGATTAGCCGTCTCGAATGAGATCCAATCGCCAACTTCATAGCCACTAAAGTTGCCCGTCAATCTACCATAGCTATCTGCGATAGTCATCGTTCTTGCGGCAATTGTAGTATCCCCAGCCGCCATACCTTTAACAACATCACTAATAGAACTGGGAGGAGTATAGTTCATTGATATTGTGCTGTTCACCCGAAGATGTTCTGGCGATCTTTGCACCAAAGGCCCAGCCTTATTATCGACAAAGTGCTTGTACGTGTAGACACTAAATAATTGATTACGATCATACTCGGAATAAATTGCCGAGTAAGGAAGTCCTAAACCCCTTAGGTTTATTGAACATATAAATCGCTTTGATGGATATACACTGTTATCGTTTGGATTGGGCCACCACACCGTATATCTAACTTTTACTCGACCGGTAGTTTTTGGTGTAGTAAAGGTAATAAGGCCAGTTTTGATTATATCATCTAACAGTGACCATGTGAATGTGAGATCCTCACCAACACTGGCTTGGGTGATAGCAGATGATACTGCACAAGTTCCTGCTTGCGCATTCACAGTACTCACCCGATACTCTGTTGTGCCAATCGTAACTTTCATGTTCACACAAACGTTCTGAACATTCGATAGGGGAAATGTTAATGTAGTTCCACCATTAGTCCAAGATACGCCCGACAATGTAATGCTATCAGAATAAACACTCTTTAGTTTTACCCAGTTGCCGTCATCGTTAACGTCCTCCTCTATCATAAATAATCCAGTAGACTCCCAATACTGGGTGAAGTTAGAGGCCAAGAAGCCAGTCCACTGAATGAGTCCGTATGCATTAGCAAAACTGGGATGAATCTTAGAACTTAACACGAATCTACCATCTTCCCAGAAATCTTCGCCTTCGATGATATCGCTGAAATTTGCTGTTGCTGTTGTAAACAGATTATTACCCAAATTTGCAATGGAATCCGAACTAGAGTCACCGGTTGTAGCGGCTGATAATGTTGTATTGATTCTATCGCTAGGAACGAAATCCGCTAGGGGCCCTTGACCCCCATTTATCCAAGGAGGGTTTCCCAACACAGAACGAAAATTACTAATATAATCCTGAATAGTTATTCTTGGCTCAATTTCTTGTTCGTCACCTGATAGAAATGGGGTGTATTCTACCAAACTACCATTTAAGCTCGCTAAATCTACTGATTGGCCAGCTGCGTTAACGTAGTCCGAAAGTCCTGTATTTCTAAGACCGATGAGTGGTGACAAATCTTCTGTGGAAAATTTAGTGGGATCCTCGTTTTCATCAGTGGCTGCACTAATGTCATCTAGTAGTTCACCCAAAGCCAGATTGGGGTCATCAAGATCGGATAGACTTTTGTCGGCACGAAGTCCAAATTTTATGTATTTTGATGTCATGGTAATCCCAGTGTCGATTGAATTTGTCGTTATCATTATTTATAAATACATGTAGCATAGATTAAGGAAAAATCATGGCAATTAAAGCAAACATAATTATTGATCAGGGCACAGATTTCTCTGCTCTTATTGACGTTGAAACAGAGGCGGCGAATGTGTTTGACCTTACTGGATACACAGCAAATGCTCAAATGAGGAAAAACTATTCTTCTACTAGTGCGACAACTTTTACTTGCTCACATAACGGAGACCTTGGCCAAATTTCAATGAACTTAGATAAGACTGTTACTACCTTGCTTGAACCGGGTAGATATCTGTACGATATTGAGATAACTTCTTCGGGGGGTCAGGCCATTCGTGTCGTAGAGGGCACAGTGACTGTAACACCCGGCATGACGAGGATTTAACATATGTCAGTAAAAGCTAGAGTGTCACAAGCAAGAACGATAGGGGCCAAAGTAACTCCAAATCAAAATCTTCTGGTAACTAACTATCAAATAAACGCCTCTACTATTAGATTAGAGGATCTTTTTGATGTCAATGGTGCTAGTACAACGGATGGAGCCGTTATGCTATACAACAGCGGAACGTCTAAGTGGGTAGCTACCACTCAAATCGATAACACAAGTACAATCATCGATGGCGGAACGTTCTAAGTAATACGATCAGGGTAGTTGAGTGCGGGTATATACCATATGCACTCTTCTGCTCTTAAGCTACATAGCTTATTATATCAGATGTGAGGACAGATGTCAACTATTAAATCGAAAAGAAGTGCTGTTGCGGGTAAAGTACCAACTACCGCCGATCTAGAATTAGGCGAAATTGCACTTAATACAACTGATGGAAAACTGTATATCAAGAAGGCTGCCGGTGGAGTAGAATCCATTGTCATGTTCGCTGGCTCTGCAAACCTTGAATCCACTAGTGCAGTATTTACCACCACGGCAGTAGAACAGATAGCCGATTCCTTTCCTTTGGCTACATATAGAACAGCTAAATATTTAGTTCATATGTCAACCGCATCGGCATTCCATGCGACAGAAGTGTTGCTCATTCATGATGGAACAACAGTTTACATGACAGAGTTTGCGACTATATTCTCGGCGTCAAGTTTGGGCACCATCAATTCAGACATTAGCGGATCGAACGTTCGATTGCTGATAAGTCCCGTGAACGCTAACACTACAATCAAAGCACAAAGATTGGCGGTGGATGTATGATAATGATGCGATTTTATCGCATTAATGCGATTTTATCGCATTGCAAGACTTACACCGTCAAATTGAATAGGTAGACAGATAAGCATAAATATATTAGTAAATTCAACTAACATCTTAGGGACAGTGAACTAGATGGCAACGCAATCAGATTTTAGAGTCAAGAATGGCCTCATCGTAGGCGACGGCGCAACTATCGACGGCAACGTCGGTATTGGTACTACTCCAACAACCAAACTCGATGTAGAAGGTAAAACCGTTATTAGCTCGAATGCTGATAACCCGCTTACCCTTTACAAGTATGGAAGTGGCGCGCCGACAATCAAAATGTTTGCCGCAAATGGAACCAAAGCATCTCCAACACAAACATTGTTGGGTGATACTATTGGTGGGCTTAATATGTTTGGATATGGCCCATCAGGTTGGGCGGGTGGTCCAAGTGTTAGAATTAGAGGCATTGCAACAGAGAATAATGGCACAACAAGCTCTCGCGGTGCTGATATAACGTTTGAAACTGTTAGCAATAGTGGGGTCACAGTTCAAGAAAAACTTCGTATTACTAATGACGGCAACGTCGGTATTGGTACTGCGGCTCCTGCGCAGAGACTAGAAATTCAAGGAACTGCTTTTAGTAAGCTCTCTTATGCTGCTGCGAGTGTGGGATTTACTGGTAATAGTGGCGGCTCGTTAATATTAACAGGGTATTATGATTATGGTGGGTCAGCGCTAGGACTTTATGTAAACAATTCTGGACATGGTGTTATTGCTACAAAAACGGCTCAGCCTTTAATTTTTTCTACTAATAATACAGCACGCCTTAACATAATCGGATCGGGCAACGTCGGTATTGGTACTGCGGCTCCTACATCTTTGTTTATGATACGTGGTGGTGCTGCTACTGCAACAATATCTTCATCTACAAATACTGCAAATCTTGATCTTATTAATACTACTCAGACTACTAGGTTGGGTGCAAGTAACACTAACTTTATTATAACACATAATGGTATAGGTGCATTATCTATTACTAATGGCGGCAACGTCGGTATTGGTACTTCTACTCCTACTACCGCACTAACAATTTCAACAAACAACACAATTAATAGTAGTGTACTCCACCTTCAAAATTCTGCGGGCACAGTTGCTCCAGACTGGCATGTAGGCATTGGGTATCCGGGAAGTTATGACGGATATTTTAAAATTGGAAGAAGCCCAGGAGGTATGGATTTTGCTATTGAGCCTTCTTCGGGCAACCCATTAACATCAAATTCTTGGAATGTTCTCGGTAATGGAGGACTAACATCTATTAATAATGGAAATACATCAATAACGCTTAACTCTGGGGCGTACCTAGGATTAAGTGGTAGAGACTATATTGCGCTTAGAGTTTCTTTTGTTGAAAAAATGAGGGTAATTTCAACGGGTATTGAGCTTCCTTCTACACATATCAAAATCACTCCGTCTTTCTCGGCTGGAAATATTACCATTGGGCAGCGTTTTGGAAATTCGGGTTTTTACACTGGTATATTGCTAGATAACGGTGCGCCTCGGTTTACTTTTTATGGGTCTCGCTCAAATGGAAATACTGTACCTACTTTTCAATTTTATAATAATTTAGGTTTTACGTCTTCGACAGTCACAGATGCGGATGTAGGGATTAATCGCATAGGGGCTGCTTCTTTAAAAATCACAGACGGTTCAACAGGTCTGGGCGATCTCACCGCTGGCGTAATCACAGCAACTGACGGTACTTCGACTAACTGGAACACAGCATACGGCTGGGGTGACCACGATGCTATTGGATATGTCCAGCTTGGTGATACTAACGTCTGGACAGGTTCAAATACCTTTACAGCAGGGTTAGAAAGTACAGGTGCTGGC
>Ga0114995_10001622_pt1 | contig 15744 bp, 17 predicted proteins | sample ArcticOcean_MG_C_11_FD_87038 | JGI IMG/M metagenome (GOLD analysis project Ga0114995, IMG submission 87038) | Marine microbial communities from western Arctic Ocean - ArcticOcean_MG_CB2_154 | ecosystem: Environmental > Aquatic > Marine > Oceanic | place: Arctic Ocean: Canada Basin | collected... | reverse complement strand
TTCTTATTTTTGACTAATTTCGATTCTGGACCAGTGTTACCATGTGTAGCTGGAGATGCGTTGATTGTCGGGCCGTGCGATGCCTGAACACTCTCGCGAATGGGCTCGGAATGGTTATGAGTTGATTTCTGGCCGATTGGAAGCGTTTGTAGTGGTTGTTGTGCGGTATACGTCAGTGGAACTGGCGTATCTCCGTCAGTTGTATTGTTGTCGGAGTCCATGATTTGCCAGCAGTATTGGCAATGACCGTGATTGAATCATTCTCGGTGCCCATGCGGGTGTCGGAGACTATCCCGTTGTAAATCTGGCCTTGTTTGTTTTGAACGACAATTTTTTGCCCAATGGTCAGTACATTGGGCGAGACAGTAATGGCCGCGTCGGAATGTTTGGAGGTAGTTCCATTAAATTGCCGTATATGGATAAAATTGTCAGACACATGGGTCAAGAGACCGCGAATTCCACTGCTGTGTTCAACAATTATATTTTTGGGGACGAATGAATCAAAGTCTGGAAAATCGTGGCGAAGTGGAAACCATTCTCGAATTGGGATATGGTACAAGAGCCTGCTGAGCATTGACCGCGGGTCCCATTGTATCATTTCAAATTCTGCAGTGTTGTACAACCACCAATGCTTTTGGTCCGTCTTGGTGAGCAAATTCCCAACTTTGATGGGCCTGTTTCGATAAATTTTTGTATACTGTACATCAAAATCATGTTCCATTTCCCGCTTGGCAAACGAAGAAGAGGTCTCTAAGATTTTTTTCATTTCTTTTTGCATCTGTTGATGTTCCTGCAATAAAAATGGATTGTTTTCGGATTCACTAGCCACAATCATACAAACATCCAACGAACAATTGAGACAACGTGCAGTTTTGGAATGTTCGACAACCGGGTAAAACCAAATATTATTCTGTTGCCAAGCAATGTCATGTTTGTTGGGGTTAATGCAGGCCATTCCAAAGTCAATGATACCGACTTGATAAGTACTCCTGTCAAAAGACACGTTGCCCCCGTGAAAATCGCGATGTAAAAAGCCATATTCTCGCTGTAAAACAAAAAGTGCCTTCATGACATGCGCCAGCGCTATCAACAATTCGTCTCCAGTCAGCTCCTGTAAGAATTTTCCCGACAGCCGTTCCATACAGGCATGTGTGTGATTGCCTTGACGCTGAACAAAATGCAATTTGGGTATTTTGATATGACTTGCAGTACAATAATAATTTAAAAAGGTTTGAATCACCAATTCGTACATGTCGGTGGTATGCCTGGGTTCGTCATCCACGCCCATCGAGTCGTCGTCGTCGTCGTCGTCCGGTTGTCGGTCTTCTTCCATTTGTTTCAACACACAGATTTGGTTGTCCCAGACCACAAAATTCAGAACCGACGAATAAGCGCCACTGTCGCTGCTGTATCCGTTGACAGTGTAGACTGGTTTTGTCCGCCGACCGTTTTCGATGGTTTGTGACGGGTATCTAAATTTCAGTGCAAAATCTGGTACGGAACGACGAAATCTTCCCAGTTCAAACTGTTTGCTGTTGTGGGGACGGTTTCGCTTCCAGTTGGAGAACGGATTATTCGTGGTAATGTAGGGGTAGTGATGTGTCAAATGTTCGAATAGGAATTCGCATATATTGGCAAACATATCTTCGAATAGGGGCGACTCGGTATCGGCGTACCTGCTGACATTCTTAACAGAGACCGACTTTAACAATTGTTCGAGTTGTAGATTAATCTGTTTCACATCCCAACCAAACACTGATTTTAATATCTGGGGTGGTATTCCAAAAAAAACAGAAGGGTCCATTTCTCAAAAAACAATTAGTTATTATATATACCAAAATGACTATTTAATGCTGACAACCAAAAAAAGAATGCGCTACAACATTGTATTTGTGGGTTCAGTTGGTGCTGGTAAAACCTCTGTCATTTCAAAATACATCAAAGGATATCTGGAGGACGAACAACATTCGACCATCGCTGTGGACTTTGTCCCTGTGACGCTTGGCGAATTTGAAGTGTCGGTGTGGGATACTTGTGGCCAGGAACGTTTTATGTCACTGACAAACTCTTATTTTACAAGAGGACATGTCTTTGTCCTTGTCCATGACATTTCCAATTCAAATATAGCCAGCGATTTACAAAAGTGGTACAACTGCATAGTAGCACAAAAACCACCACGTCACACGCCTGTAGTGATTGTAGTGTCCAACAAAACCGACTTGGCGCCCTTTTGTCCCACGGACATCAAAAAATGGGTCGACGAACAGCAGTTTGACCATATTTACACATCGGCAAAATCTGGAGAGGGACTTCAGGAGTTGTTTCAACAAATCCAAAATGCCATTGTCGTGCATCAGTCGGATTGGTTGGCGCCTTCATTGCCAACACTCCTCGCTGTGGACAAACTTCGGACAGCGCCGGGATGCATGTGCTGATACAATGTCAACATCTCTTGGTGTTTGGACTCTAAAATAGTTTGAATGTACGGAGCAATCGATTGAATGTCGGGTGCTTTGGCAGTGGCGTGCAATTCGATGCACTGTTTCCCCATATCGTCCCCAACCCAACAGAGGCAGACATCTGCAAAGTTATCGCGGTGCTGTTGCTTCCAAGTGTGCAGTACCATTCGAAAAGGTGTTTTTCGACTGACCAAGAGTTCTTTCAACGTGGGTGTCTGCAATTGTGTCCAGGAACCGATGGTTGTGATGTGCTGTTGACCAATAAAAATGGGCGCAATGAATGAGTGTATTGTAGATATATTAAACGATGACATTGTCTAAAGACTGGGAGGCTTTTATACTTCAGGTTGTAAAATAGTATTGAAATGATTCGAAGCACTATGCACGACATCTACTGCATGTTGTGCCCACGATGTATGGGTCGCCAAATTGACCACCGATTCTATATGTAGACTGGCTTCGTCATTCCATTCCCCTGGGACAAAGCGGTTGTACACATGTTGTTCTATTCTGGAGAGCGGACGTTTGGGGTCTTTGAAAATAAGGTATTCGGAGGACAGTAATTGGTACCACAAAGACGAATGCAACCGCATTGTGGCATAGGCTTGTTTAGTGATGGTCACAAAACTTTTAAAAGTGTCTGACTGACGACCTCCCATGGCATCGACCATGTCATCGGTGATACGCATAGTTGTGGGAATGTGTTTGGGGTCTTCGCCGAGGATATAACCGAAATCGACATGTACCAGATGGGCGTTATTGGTAACCAAAATGTTTTCAAGATGCCGGTCACCCAGTCCCATGGCAAACGCCAACAGACAAGCTCCTGCACAGGTCGACACAAAACGATGGCGCACTGATTTGATTGTGTCGTTCGCATTGGTCGACATTATATAATTGGTCAATGACATTTTTTTTCGAATGCTGTACAAAGTTTGGGCACCCTCCATCATCACAACACAACCAGAATGGGCTGTCAGTGGAAACACTGGATATGTTTGCACAAAAGTGTGCTCGGTCAAATCATTAATCAACTGGCCAATGACCATGGCCAAACGGTCTGTACGGACATCTTCTCTTTTGAGCAAGCACCGAATAAAGGAACCTTGTGCGGTCTGAAGCGGGACAACAATCGGCCTCGAAGACGATGTCAACTGCTGCAGTTTTCCCATGCCACACACGGCAATGTTGGGGGACCAAGGCAATCGAACCGACGGGCAGCCGTGGAGAAAAAAATCGATGCCTGGTCGCCGATGGTGAGCCAATTGGGTCAACATTCCCTGAAACAAAATAGAAGTTTTCAATTCTGACAACCAACTTTTTTTTAATTTTTGACACAAGCACTCCTGGAACATTATCAACTGTTTGAAATTGTCTTTGTTTTTGGCCAAATTACACTCGAACCAAAAAGAATACGCCAGTTCGATTCTACACACACACAGCTCCAACAACCCTTCCTCGACCAAACGAGGATGCTGTATTCCAAGATGTACCCACCAAAACATCAATAAAATATGCAGTTTGGGAGTCATCCGTTGCCAAGTTTGAACAACCCATCGCTGCAGTTGGGGGACATGCAACACCGGCAACAAGCGAACGATGTCAACAATTGTCAGCGAAGGTTGACACACGCGACTACAAAGCAATTGTCTGCAGCGCAAACGTTTCTGGGATAGGCGGCGACAAACCAGACTCTTGGATTGGTTCATGGCCATGATACCATGAATTTGCCAAGAGACATGGCCTGAAAACTCTCGAAAGTGTGTCTTTAAAAAATTGCACTCGGTTTCCGAATATTTCTGACACGGCAAGCGGTACTGCAATCCTCGATACATCCCCAATAATTGATTCACAGCATAGTTCCATTCTTTATCCAACAACCGCACCATAAATAACTCGTTAAATGTCAAAGGCATAACAGACAATGCGGATATCAACCAGGCGACCTGCTGTGTTTTGCGCAAACGGTCAAAACAGGACAGACAAACACGCTGCGGGGTAGTGTACAACATTGAAAAGGGCATTCGACCTCGGTGGGACGAACATGGTCGACAAAAAACACGACCACACGACCGACAATGGTGTTTACGACGGAAAAAAGTAAAGCTTGCCGTACAATCAAAGCAGGCAACAACCCGTTCGTCCGGTATCCACCGTGACGGAATGCGAGGACTTATGGTCAACTCGTGCTTTTTAGCACGGCCGTTATCCACACACATCGACATTGACAACATTTATGTCTGGATTTCAGACATAAATAGTTCAAATAAGTTACCCTTAATTGTTTTTACAAATTTATAGGTGAGTCAACACACAAAATGCAAGAACTACTCACTGTGACTTTTATTGTATGTTGTTGTTTGGTGATTGTGTTGTGGCTGTTGGGAGTTGGGAGTCGAACCGTCCGACCCCCCGTCCGTGACACACGTAAACAAGAAAGTCGTAAACGAGAAAGTCACAAACAATACACTTGGAAAAAACTGGACCACACACAATTGACACATCGCATTGTTCAACGAATGCAACATTGAGTATAAAAAGATTCGATTATAGAAAAATGTCGATTGTTAAATTAAATGTGGGCGGTCAGTTGTTTGTCACTACTCGCGAAACGGTTAACAATTTTCCATCCATGTTGTGTGCTCTCTTGCAACACAGCAATCCAGCTACAGTAATAGACGGCTACCTGTTTATTGACAGAGACCCTCATTGTTTTCGGTGGATATTAAACTATTTGAGAGGGTCTAAAATTTTACCGCCAAAAATGTCAGTCGATATGTATCTACTATTAGAGGAAGCCCAATACTTTGCCGTGGACGGATTAGTCGCGCGCATTTCACACATGCTCAACCCACCCTTTGCCAAAGGAGACCACATCGTCGTCTGTCGGAACAACACAAATACAAAATTTACAGTACTAGAAGTCCTGGACAGTGGATATCTTGCAACGCGCGGTGGGCAAAAATATAGACTGGATTCGTCAGAACATGTGCAATCAACTCGTGCAGAAAAAGGCGACGTCATTACGGCATATCGTAGTTTCAAATGGAGACCCGGGATTTGCATGTCCGTCCATGGCAATGACTGCATTGTTCAGTTCAGCCACGAACAGACACAAACCGAAATCAAACTTTCAGGAGTGCGATTTTGAGTATTTAGACCACCAACCAAAAAAACAATGATTGAATATTTTTTACTTTTTTGTATCGTCTTTGTTTTTTCAAGTAGTTACTATCTGCATTTTTTTCAAGCTCGATATACTGTTATGATTGGTTACACCGGCAACAGTCATCCAAGATTCTTTGAACAGCAGTACGGCCACGAACTGGCAGATTTAATCGTGTTCAAAAAACGTCCATTTCGGTCAAAGCGAATGCAATTTGCCACGCCCGGTACCGAAAAAAATTACCTTGTGCACTACCAACACATTTTAATAGTACATCAGTTGGGGGTGGCAGTACCACTTTTTTTTGACACGCCCAACACCATTCAATACATTCATCGCAACGACACTGTTGCCGAATTGTGGCATCAACAAAATAGCGACAAACTCCTCACACTTCAGGTTTAATCTGTCTTTTTCTAATTATATGTGCAATTAAAATTACAATATGATTAACCGAAATAAAAATGGACCGCAAACATGTTTCGCCGTTCATCGAACCAGGCATTTATAACCAATCGATGGAACTTCATAAAGCCGTCATCGAACACGACGTCCGCGGCGTCAATAGCGCAATATCTTCGCCGTTTGTCAACCAATCCATCATAAAGACAGCGATTGTACTTGCTTCCTACGTTGACGCTGCTGAAATCGTGAAAACGCTGCTTGAGGCCAGTGTCCCGCCAAATTGTTGGGACATTCCTTTAAGTTGTCAAAGAAAATGGGAAACCGAAGATACTAAATTACACCATGCTAAAATTGACAGTGATATGAGCCCTTTCAGTGGAGGTTGGACACCCAGGGTGAATGCAGCATGTTTGGCAGCATTTTACGGACATACAGAGGTTCTTGACGTGTTAATTAAGGCATCAGTTGATTTGAATTATGACCCATATTTATATACTTTTTTGGGAATACGTGAAGTAGATCTTCCGTCAAATACGTCAAAGCCTTCTTGGAATGCGCTGACCTGTGCTCTCTTTGGAAAACAATGGAAGATAGCGAATATGTTGGTAGACGAAGGGTGGAAACCAACGTCTATGAAAGGCCAAGAAAAAGCATGGCAATTCGTCCTTCGAAATCGTGCTATGGACATGGCACGGGTTCTGCTGTGTCAGAATCACAGACATTTGCCACCGGAAATGATACGAGAAATATCTTCATTTGTGTAAACATAACAAATTACACAACAACAACCTCAGGTTTAACAGGTGTAGCAACCGAAAGATGTTTGTAAAAAACATAGGCAAAGGAAGCAATTGTCGACATTTGCAACCCAATAAAATTAACCCATGAAAATGTATACGTGGCATCAAACAGGCCGACACAAACCACAATGCCCATAATGCCCGATTTTGCAGACCCAGCGACCGCCAAAGTTAAAGCGTCGTTCTTTTCGATGGTCCAAGCAGCTCCAAAGTTGATAAAAAAACCCAAGACAATACTGCAAACAAATATCACTTGGAAACTAGTGAGAGACCAGTCATGGAAGACTGGTAGGTCATGCACCACAATGGCTCCACACACCACTGTGTTAAACAACGCCGACCAAAACAACATTGTAGTCTTGTTGCTGTCCGACAAGAGTTTTTTTGTTTGAATCTGCACCGCCGCTGTAAACACATTGTTCAACATGATGTAGGCATAGCCGACCGCGTTAAATGTCAAATCGTCAATGGCTGCTACCAAAGAACCGCCTATCATAAACAGCACCGAACAACAGACAGGCCGAGTGACTCTCTGTTGAAAACAATAGTATTGTGCTACCATGGTCATGAATATCGAAATCCGACGCAAAGCACTAAACATTGCTACATTGATGATACCTGACGAAGTAATTCCAAAAAAAATATTGGCAGTATTGAGCAGACAGATTATTAATATACCAACGGAAGGTTTCTGAATTAAATTGTACTTCAGTAACCACACCAATACAGACAACAACGATTGAAACAACATAATACACGGCACAGACGGAAATTTAAACACGGACAGCAAAATTTTATTACTCATCACAATCAGAAATGAACTACTCATGTACAAAATAATGGAAGGCCAATGCATAAATCTCTCTATGTATCTCCCCTATGTATCTCGTATTTTGTGTTTTGTGGATTTCTCAAAATTGAATTTTATTTTTCTCTTTGGATAATTCCTGCATTCGTCTGGACAATTGTTTCAAAATGACCAAGACTTTGGGGTTTTGGGACAGCAACATTGCCTCCATGTCACCTATGTGGGAATGCTTGTCCGGTTTTTGTATGGTCGACGCCCAATAAGTACCTACGATATTTCCCACCAACACGGTCAGATATATCCACAGATTGTTGCCAATAATCAACATGATGCGAGCTATCCACACTAATGTGGACAGACCTGTCCACATCAAAGACAACGCAACGAGTTTTTTTCTTTGTTGACTGCCGACGTCTATTTGTAAAATTTCGCGCGCCAACTGTGAGTTTTTGAGTGAAATAAAATTGGCAGCAATTTGAAGCCAAAAAGCCACAGCCACCATGGTGAAAAACCAAGCATGTCCATTAAATTGAATCCCCACTATTTCAAATTCCGAAGCACGTGTAAAAGTACCGGTCATTTTACAAATAAAAGAATGTTTATATACAACTGTTTCTATAATTTTTTACAGGCTACCAACCACTGATTCTCATCGAATATCCATTCAATGCGGGTATTTTTTAATTCTTGGAAAGTTTGGGGGTCTATCAGTACCAAGTGTTCAGTTTTGACCGCCATCCAGTTCTCCACCTCCGCCGGGGTCTGGACAAACAATGAGAACACGTGGTACTCGTCCTTGTCACGCTTGGCAAATCGAAAGTCTTCCTGAATTGTATTTGCAAGTTCAGTCATTTGTCCAAGAACCGACTGCTTAATATCCACCATTGTTCAAATATTGGATTTTCTACTGTTCTCGACATGTTCGGAGACTCTTTGTTTTTGTCCACGAGATGGGTTGCCATTTAATGCAAGTGTCTCCTTGTTTTTTATCAAGGCATTCTTGATTGTAGTCGTAGTCGCCTTGTTTAACCCAATCATCGTACGGCGACCATAACGTTGATGATGACACGTACGGGTTCCTGTTCCACGACACTGAAGAGGTGTCTTTGGTCTTGTTCAACCATTGTGGGGTGCTCCCACAGGTGTTTTTGGTGGTGCGTGCATTGTTTATGCCGTCGTTGTAGCAACGTCCGTATGAAGCACAGGCTTCGGTATCTTTTTGTTGATTTGTTGCAGACCGATTGTTTCCAATGCAGACATTGTCCAATGGGTTCCAACTATTGCTCTCGAGGACGCTGTTGGACCAGCAACTGCATCGACCATCTCCCTTGCGTCCCCAGTTGCACCACCCACCCCGACTGCACGCAATGTAACAAAAGCCACGGTTACAAATGGACTGAGGTTGGTCGGTCGTGTGCAATTGAGCAACGTTCGGTTGAAACACATCTTGCAATTGTGACAGTGGAAGGCGACCACCGCCGTCGCCTTGTTCCATCCCGTTGCATTTTTGACATTTGTCCCCCCAGTATTGAGGAGCACATTCGATACAGGTAGCATTCGAACCGTTTGCGTTGGTATGAACAATTTCCGTGGCATACCGTCGCGCAAACGGTGCCAACATCCAAGCGTTGTCTTCTGAAATATCGCAATTGCAGTGACCGTCCCCATCGACGCCAGCGTTGCATTTGCCGTGGCGCGAGCATTGATTGACTCCGGCACCACCTGGACATGTTTTGCAGTCGGGACCCCAAAACCCATCGGCGCATTGGTCGCAAAGTGCGTCCTCGTTCCAGTCTCCGCATTGGCATAGGTCCCCGGACCAAGCAATAATTTTGTCTGGATAGACAATTTTGGTGATGGGGTCGGTGTACACTTCTTCCCCGCATGTACATCGCATTTTTTGATACTGGCCTCCTCTCCCATCCAATGCAATTCTAGCATACGACGGTGTACAGGTGCCTTTGTTTCCGGAACAGATGCTATTTTGTTTACCGGTTAACCAATCGTAACCAGGACAAAAATCACAAGCCGGTGACATCTGATAATGTTCCAATGCATTGTCTTCTAATTGTTCTCCAAAATAGTTGGAGTCGCACTCGCAATTGCCAGAACCGTGGTGAGATTCTTCGCAACAAACAGCATCCATACATTTGCCTCCTTTGTAGTCTCCAGTTCCTGCGCAGTCACTATCTGTTGCACAGATATTTCCATTAAATTGAGCAAACCAGACCGAATCCACTGGAAGGTCGACCCCTCGACATTTGCCCCGACAATTTTCAGAATTCAAACAATCCAAATGTGACGAACAAGCTTGGTTTGTACTGGTGCAGACGGCTTCCCACGGATATTTGTCAGTCGTCCACTTGTTACTGGGACAATTGTTTTGACTCTGGGTAATGTCGCTGGCACAAAAGCCGACCCCTTTCAACCGTTGTCCCTCTTTGAATTTAGCTACGTCGTCCTGGCACGTGCCTCGATTGTTGCATTTTACCGATTTGATGTTTTTTAATCGTGTTGATTTTTTGGCATTGTTTTTTTCCATTGTTAGTGTCAGCGGCGTGTCCAATACTGAGAAACTAGAAGCATCGTAATTGCCAATTGTATGGATGGTAGCAAATTCATTGTCGGTGGTTTGTACCATAGTACCATTTACCAATTGGTCGTTTTGTTCGAGTGTTATCTGGGGTACGTCATTGCCGTAGGGACATCGTGTACAATAGTAACCAAAATGGTTGGGCAAGCACTCGTCGCAAATGTGACGATTGTCGTCGGCAGAAATGGATTCACTGAACAGTAGAGATGTATTGAACCATGGCCGCCATCCAGCCGCGCAAACTGAGCAATCTTCGCCAGAATATCCTTTGGCACAATTTTCACATTTTTCTCCAGCATATCCTGTTTTGCACAGGTTACAGGCTGCGGCAGACTCCTCCGATGGTTCCGGTTTCCATCTATCGGCACATACAGAACAATTGCTACCGCCCCATTGGGGGTCACAAAGACAGGTGCCTGTGCCATATACACCCCAGTCACACACTCCGTGATTGAAGTCGCACAGACATGGTTTGCACAGTGGTCCCCATTGGGTATCAGTACAATCGCAGGGCCCCAATTTGTAAGGGTATTTCCAAGTGAGCCACGTTCCCAATAGAGTAATGGACATTGCCCCCACTAAAAAGATGGACGAAGATATAATTTTAGCAAATGACCACCGTTTTTGCCGATTGCATTTTTGTACAATGAGTGCGGACAGCATGTGGGTTGTCCAGGTCCAAGCAATGATTCCACCAACTGAAATCCAAAAAATACCCAATGTCCAACCGGCTGGTGTCGTCGGAGGACGATATCCAGAGTCCATCATTTGTTGAACACCGGACATTAAAAGACCTAAGCCAGTAAAGATGGAAAATAAACTTATAATTTTAAACAGGTTTGCTCCATACATGTCGCAATCAAAAAGCCACACTATTTATACATTATTATCCTAAAGTTGTTAGTCATTAAATTTTTGGGTGATCAATGTTTGTTGCTGCTGTATCATTGTGTGAAGTATTATGTTTTTTTCTTCCAATTCAACTTTTTCTTGTTGGCATTGTGCCAGTGCTAATTGTTGTTTTTGGATGGTTGAGCGCATCCGGTCGATTTCTTCCAACCGACGCTCTTCTTCCAACCGACACTCTTCTTCCAACTGACGCTCTTCTTCCAACTGATGCTCTTCTTCCAACTGACGCTCTTCTTGTTTGTCTACAATGTGAGGAGTTGGTTTAAAAATAGACATTGGGGAAAATAAAACAAGTTTATATACAGTCTTTTATAAATTTATGGTATTTTCATTAAACATGGCTCTGGTTCCGTGAGTCAATCCGATGTGAACTGCCCCATGGGGCATCAGCGGCAGCACTGATTTGACAGTGGACAATATTTTGGTGAATTCATGATTGTCGTGACGTAAAGAGGTTAACTCTGCCCGCAATTTATTGTAGGTCGTTTCTGCTGCTTGAATGTCGGTCACAATTTTCAAATGTTCCACGTTTTTTTTACGACGTTTTTTGGTTTGTGGTAAGAAACGTTCTTGGCGTTTGCTTTTGACAAAGAATTTTTGAGACCTTTGGGCTTTCTCCATGACAAATTTGCCATTTACAAATGGGACTGCATAAAATGCAAATTGAGATGGCACACCCATGGTGTGGGAACTGTAGTTCATTCCCAACTCAAATGCGGCATCTTTGCCTGTTTGTTTGTTGACATTTTTTTTTTTAAAGAATACAGTATTGTTGTTCAAAGTACTGGCCTCAATCAGCAATCCATTTTGAAGGCGGACAGTATTCACTTTTTTGGATTTGATGTCAGGCACGCGCACTGGCACACGATTGCTGTTGGCATGGTAGAGAGCGAGCGAAATGTAAATGGAACTGGACTCGCTGGCCATCTGATTCAGTTCAACGCCAGGATATTGTTTGTTCACGTATGGTTCATCGCGAAAAAGGGTGAAGCCATTGACATCTTGAACAAAATTTGTCAAACGCAGTTTTTCCTCCATCCCTTGTAATTGTTCATAACTGATTTTGGGACTAATTGGTAAATGGTCTAAATTCTGCAATTGTTTGAACGTAACAGGTGTGCTCATCAAGTCAACAGGACTTGCTGGGAGGCCACCGACATCGTCATTGCACACCCATTCGTCTTCTGACTCATATGAGCCCATCGCAGCATTGTTTTGTGGCGTTGTCATTGTGGTTGGCTTGCAGTGTATATTAATATATTTGTAGAATATTTAATATATTTGTAGAATATTCGTAGAATATGTTGAAAAAATTAGAATAGAAAATTTTCATGATTCTTGGAAACTGGTGAGGCCACTAATAGCACCACCATAACCAGCACTTTTTCCGGTTACATACATTCTTTGATACTCTGCAGGACTGGGACAGGTCGACCACCTCCCTCTACTGGCTACGAACCAAAGACAAATGCAAAGGACTCACCTTTTCCAATGAACTCATTCAAAGAGACGAATCCCTCCACGCCAAATTTGCCGTCGAAATGCTCAACATGTTGCCACCTATGCCAGAACAACGCGTCCACGCCATCCTCAAAGAAGCCGTCGAAATAGAAATCGCCTTTGTCCGCGCTGGACTCCCCAACAACCTGGTCGGACTGATTGCGCTCACGTGTTGCAAACCAGTTTAGCACACTCTCTCTTGGCTATGTCGCTCGGGTTGAACGGTGTACCTTTTGTAATCGCGTCTTCCACGGCTTCCGCACCCTTTTTACAGGCTTCCACTGCCCCCACAGTTAAACCCACACATATAAGGTCTCCGGGAATATCGATTCCTGCTCCAAGTAACGCGTCACATCCCACGTCAAACAGAGCACCAACCGGCCCACATGCCGCTCTGTTTCCTGCAGTGATGGGTGCCTTCAATACAGTTTGGCACACAAAACCCAACGGTCCATTGCCTCCACAATTCGAACCATACACTTGCATCTCGGGCCAATCTTTGTCGTAAGGAAACCCATAGCCCCATGATTTCAACATTGCCGTTTCGTTGTTGTTGATGAAGCCAATAGTATGCAGAATTCGTTGGTGTTCCGTTGCTGGTGGACACTCTTCGGTGTTATTTTGAGTCCATGACGCGACGAAATACTCGTTGATGTAGGCACGGACCTGCAAGTTGTCCCACAGAGCGACAGCCTCCTGAACCTCGACAGGGAAAGTGTCCTTTTCTCTGTCAGTGACATAGAAGGGTCGATTGTCCACCCACAAATCACCGACCTGGACATTCGTGGAGTTATCGTTGATTATCCGACTGGCCCAGTCCCAGTTGGACATCTGCTCCGGAGCGGTGGCGTTCCGATGCATTTGCTCTAATTTATTTCTGTCACCACCACTGGCGTTGATGGTGGAAATCCACAAGTCGTGTGCCCAGGGAGCGTCGGCGCGCAGTCCTTCGCTTACCCCTATTGAACACGGGTCGTGCCCCACTAAGACAACATTCCAATCGCTACCATTGATGGCACGCGTGTGATTCACTAAGATGCCGTACGCTGCTTTTAAGGCCGGGGTTACTGATGGGCCGCTCGGGGTTAATTTTGTGCGTTTGACATGGGCCTGTGCCGGGTTCCGTATTATTTCCAACACCAGTAGACAAACCCCCACTAAAGCAAACAACAACCCAACAACAACCCATTTAGATTTAGGTTGTTTGGCGGGGGTTTTTGCGGAAGTCCCAGGGCCAAAGTAGATGAGATTTGATGTTGGCAACTCGTCTTTATATTTTTTGAAAGGCATTATAACAAACACACAAGTCCTACTTATAGTGTCATCCGATTCGTTTTATAAAGCTATATTTTCGTGAATGAGTATTTAGGTTCGGTGTTCGTGTCAAAATGTGTGGTATTCTTGGAATTTTTGGCGAATGTCAACTTGACGAAATGTCTATCCTTCAAAGTATTTTGTCAAATCGTGGTCCGGATATGTCTGGTTTTTTCGAGGCGCCGGGCGTGTGGTTGGGGCATACTCGATTGGCGATTGTGGGTCCAGAAACGGGGGCTCAGCCCATTGTTACTGCAAATTGGGTGGTCGTCATAAACGGCGAGATATACAACGGGTCGGGCCCGACCGATTGTTATTGTGTTCCTCAATTACTCGACACTTGGGGCAAGGACGCGCCTCTTAAAATGGACGGAGTGTTTTCGTTTGTGGCATACAACCTCAACACTCACGACATTATCGTGGCCAGAGATGCTATCGGTGTGACTCCATTGTATTGGGGTACGGGCCCGACTGGTTTGTATTTTTCGTCTTTGTTGGCGGCATTTCCCACTGATGCATTGGTTAAAGTTGTACCACCTGGCCACAGCTGTTGTTTTAATATGAATAGTCGTGGGCCAGATTTTAAGCCTTGGGTCGGTGGTTACAACCCTTGGACGGATTTAAAGTTGATTCCACACCCAGACAATTTGGTCGATTTGATGTTTCGTTCCGTGGAAAAAAGATTGATGGGCGATGTACCGTGGGGCGTGCTTTTGTCGGGAGGGCTTGATTCTACAATTGTTGCGTCAATAGCGGTCAAATTGGCCCAACAACGACGACCAGATTACCCTGTCGTACACACATTTTGTATCGGTATCAAAGGTTCTCCAGACGTACATTGGGCAAAATTGGTGGCCGAAGAATTGGGCACTCACCATGTTTCGGTAGAGTATACGGTGGAAGAAGGGGTAGCCGCAATACCGAAAGTCATCCGAGCGGTTGAGACTTATGATGTCACAACTGTTCGAGCTTCGACTCCGATGTGGTTGTTGGGACGAGCGTTAAAGTGTCGTGGAATTAAAATGGTATTGTCGGGCGAAGGTTCCGACGAACTTTTTGCGGGATATTTGTACAATTTGTTTTGTCCGTCCGAACGTGACATGGTTGAAGAATGTCAAAAGAAAATGAATCAACTGCATGCTTTTGATTGTGCACGCGCCAATAAAACGCTTGGAGACTGGGGGGTAGAAGTCAGAGTCCCGTTCCTTGACCGAGAAGTGGTCGATTTTGCGATGAACCGACTGCATCCTCGGTACAAGTTGTCCGGCAGTCATCCCGACGGTCCCAGACCCGAAAAATGGTTTCTTCGAAAAGAATTTTCTGCATTGATACCCAAGTGCGTGGTGGACCGTACAAAGGCTCAGTTCTCGGACGCCGTCGGTTCTGACTGGATTGCACAACTGAGGCTACAAGCTGCTGAAAAATACGGCGAAACAACACAGTCGGTGTCCAACGAAGCAAAGTGGTACAAGGAAATATTTGACAGCAGTTTTCAACAAGTTGGGGCGGCCGACACGGTGCTGTATACGCCGTCGTCCATAGCTTGTTCCTCGGCGTCTGCTTCGGGGTGGCATTCCAATTTTCAGTCGCACCTGGACCCTTCCGGCGACGCTGTGGCGGCGGCCACTGGCAAGTCACTACACCACTGGCAAGTCTATGTTAACCAAACAATATAATAATTCAGATAATAATTATTTAAAATCCACATATGTTAGGAACATAGTAAAAAGTATATAAAAAGACCTAATATTATACATCAAAATGTTGCGTTATATTGAAATGGGATTTTC
>Ga0114995_10001616_pt1 | contig 15767 bp, 25 predicted proteins | sample ArcticOcean_MG_C_11_FD_87038 | JGI IMG/M metagenome (GOLD analysis project Ga0114995, IMG submission 87038) | Marine microbial communities from western Arctic Ocean - ArcticOcean_MG_CB2_154 | ecosystem: Environmental > Aquatic > Marine > Oceanic | place: Arctic Ocean: Canada Basin | collected... | reverse complement strand
CAAATCAGAGACTCGCGTAAAGTCCCTGACCTGACATTATAGGTGTAGTATGGATTATCAAGTCATGTTCAACGTCACAATAGCAGTCGCAGGATTCGTTGTTGGATGGTTAGTCAATAGAGTCTTTGCATTATTGGATAGGATTGATGCTGACATGAAGTCCATACCTCTCATGTATGTAGCTAAAGAAGATTACCGCGATGACATACGAGAAATAAAAGAGATGCTCGGTGCGATCTTTAAAAGACTTGATACCAAAGCAGATAAATAAGGATTAACTATGAAATACGTTAAAGTAATCGGCAAGTTTGCCAAAGCTAAGTTTATGGGTTCGACTGACGAGCAAGCTACTATTGCTATTTTATTAGCTGCTTTTATCCTTATTGTGTTATCGGTGGCTTAGATGTTAGCAATGTTAGGTTCATTAATCGGGCCAGTGTCTGACTTGTTAGACAAGGCAATACCCGATAAAGACTTAAAAGAAAAACTAGCTCATGACATTGCAACTATGGCAGAGCGTCATACAAACGAGCAGGTCAAAGCACAGCTAGAGATTAACAAGGTCGAAGCCAAACACAACAGTATGTTTGTAGCAGGGTGGCGTCCTGCTTGTGGATGGGTCTGTGTGTTGGGAATGGCAGGTAACTTTCTAGTCATCCCTTTCGCGAACATGAGCTTGAATCTGCTAGAGACAGGCGTTGAAGTTCCAATGATTGACCTTGCTACAATGCTACCTGTATTGATGGGTATGCTTGGTCTCGGTGGACTACGCTCCTTTGAGAAAGTTAAGAAAGTAGAGCGAAACAACTAGGAATTATTATGGGTATTTTTTCAGACATTAATGATCCAATGGCTGATATATATGGTCAGAGCGAAACGCTTGGTGGGGTTGCGTCTTATTTGCCCGGACAAAGCGATGCGTTTAATCGAGACGTACTCACAGGCATTTTAGATAATATTATTGGTAGCGCTGTTTCTAACATAGGCGGCACATTAGGCACAGCAGGGCAGATTGAAGCAGGAATAAAGGCTCTTAGCGACTTAATAGGCTTTGACGCTACACAAGCTACACCTGAGCAGATACAAGAAGCGCTAAACAACGTCAACAACCCTACAGCAGGTTTGATTAATTCAACTGTTGGCTCAAACCAAATGCTTAATGATGCAGATTTAGCAGCGGCTCAAGCAGCAGCAACAGAAGAAACCGTAGACCTAACAGAAGACACTACCGCTAATGAACTGCTAACCATAGGATCAGGCGATGGCTCTTTAGGTGATTCGGCAGACTTAGGGACTGTGAGTCAAGATGCAACAGTAGACCAAGAAACTGTTAGCGATGTTAATGAAACATGGACTTACAATAAAGCGACAGACAGCTTCATAAGCTCTACTCGCGGAGACAGTATTCCAAACCGAGGTAATGCAGAGCTAAAAGATGGCGGTGTATACGCAGTAACTCCGGTTCTTGGCACTGACGGAGTTATGGCAGAGAATGTAGTAGACACGGAAACCAACGAATCTGTTGGTGTGTTTAGCATAGACATTAATACAGGCTTGCCTACCATTACTAATAAAGCTGCTGCTGACAAGGCTGCCGCTGCCAAAGCTGCCGCTGCCAAAGCTGCCGCTGCCAAGGCCGCTGCAGATAAAGCCGCTGCAGAGAAAGCCGCTGCAAAGAAAACTGCTGTAATAGTAGATGACACAGTTGTAAACGATACGGTAGTCACAACTCCCACCGTTATTAACGGCACTGACGGCAACGACGGCAACGACGGTACTGATGGAAATGACGGTAGAGATGGCAGAGATGGCGGTGACGGCACTGACGGAAGAGACGGTGGTGACGGCGCTGACGGTAGAGACGGAAAAGATGGCAAAGATGGAATGATTGGATTATTTTCCTCTATTCAAAATACACCGCTTACCGACTCAATCTTCTTTGAGCCACAGTTTACAGAGCTAGACAACATTCCGGTCGGGATGTTTGAGCGATTCTTACAAGCCACTGGAGGCAGGTAGATGACATACTTAGAAGCAATTAATAACGTCCTCCGCAGGTTAAGAGAAGATGAAGTCACTACCACTAACGAGACTTCTTACTCCGCTTTAATAGGCGACCTAGTAAATGACGCAAAAAAGCTAGTAGAAGATTCATGGACATTTTCCTCACTGCGAAGCACTATCCAAGTTGCTACGGTCGTAGGTCAGGCAGAGTATTCGCTTACAGGCTCAGGCCAGAGTGCAGTGATTAAGCAAGCAATGAGCAGCAGCGGTCACGGATTCTTGACGCTAAACACTGTGCCGTATTTTGACAACCTATACTTCAATCAAACTCCCGCGAATGCAGTACCTACCGACTACATTGTAAGCGGAGTAGATGATAACGATGATCTTAAGGTTAAGGTCTATCCACAACCTGACGCTGTGTACACGCTAAGGTTTGACATCGCTGCACCACAGACTCTACTAACAGCAGATGCTACCAAGATCAAAGCCCCTTATCATCCTATCGTACAGATGGCCTACGCAATGGCTCTTCGCGAAAGAGGTGAGACAGGTGGTCAGTCAGCAGCAGAACAGTTTGCTATAGCTTCATCAGCGTTGTCAGATGCAATCGCAGTAGACGCTAACAGATATCCCCTAGAAACAACTTACATGGTGGTGTAGATGGCTCAACAACTACAGAGCATTACAATTACCGCTCCGGGATTTGCGGGTATCAACACCCAAGACGCACCTCTCGCGCAAGAGCCTAGCTTTTCTGCTGTTGCAGACAACTGTGTCATTGATAAAGAGGGCAGGATAGCCGCGAGGAAGGGTTACAACTTGCTCTCTACGAATGGAGCGGCTGTCCTTGGAACTTCGGATGGCATTGAGTCTATGGGCGAGTACGTTGCCGCAGACGGCGATGCTACGTTCTTATCCGCAGGTAACAACAAACTCTTTACCGGAACAACTACGCTGACTGATGTTACTCCTGCGGCCTATACTGTCTTAGCTAACAATTGGAAGTTTGTCTCGTTCAACGATCACATGTATATCTTTCAGCGTGGGCAAGAACCCTTGGTGTACTCAGACCACACGGGTACATTAGAGCCTATGTCTGCCCATGCTCATGCTACAGGCACACCACCACAAGGACACGAATGCCTAGCAGCATTTGGTCGCTTATGGGTGGCAGACTTCACCGCTAACAAATCCACAATCTATTGGTCGGACTTATTAAACGGCTCAGGTTGGACAGGAGGCTCTACAGGCTCGATTGACATTACTACTGTATGGCCTACAGGGTACGACACGATCGTTGCTCTAGCGGCTCACAACGGCTTCCTAGTGATCATCGGTAGAAGCTCCATCGTTATCTACCAAGGAGCAGAAAGCCCTGCCAACATGACCCTCGCGGATACCATCTCTAACGTAGGCTGTGTGTCAAGAGACGCCGTAGTGTCCACGGGTAAAGACTTGATCTTCCTTGATGACTCAGGGGTGAGAAGTCTAGCAAGAACTATACAAGAGAAGTCAGCCCCGATTGGCGACATCTCTAAGAACGTAAACAATGACATCAAGTCTCTCTTCGCGGCAGAGACAGGCAACATTAACATGCACTACTCGCCTCGTGAGGCGTTTGTGTTACTGAACTTCCCAAATCTTGGTGTTGTATACTGCTTTGATACTCGCTTCCCTTTACAGGATGGCAGTTACAGGGCTACTACATGGTCGCATATTGCGCCCAACATCTTTGCCACTACAAGTACTGAGGCTTTATACCTTGGTCACGCAGGTGGGGTGGCTCAATACACGGGGTTTAATGATGGATCTTCAGGTTATTTACTTAGCTACTTTAGTCATCCTCTTAGCTTTGGCGATACATCTAACCTAAAGTTCTTGAAGAAGATCAACCTCACTACCTTTGATGGAGCTGAGGCTACGGTGGTATTGAACTGGGCATACGATTACTCTGGCGCGTACAAGAAGCAAGCGTATACCTTACCTCAGTCGAATGTGGGACAATACAATATCTCAGAATTTAACACCGAGGCAGAGTATTCTTCCTCTATTGCACTAATAACGCGAAAGAAAATCAATACGTCAGGACAGGGTACAGTAGTAGCCGTTGGCGTAGAGACCACAGTTGATGGCAAGACCATTGCCTTGCAAGAAATTAATATTCAAGCCCTAATGGGAAGGATTGTGTAATGTCTAACTACACGAAGATAACAAACTTCGCAGCCAAGGATGCTTTGGTTAGTGGTAACCCCGCTAAAGTAATCAAAGGCACTGAGGTAGGGGCTGAGTACGATGCAGTTGCTGTCGCAGTAAACAGCAAATCAAACTCTGAGTCTCCCACATTTACAGGAACGGTAATCGCAGCTAACTTAACCGTTAGTGGTACGTCTACCTTTGGCACTATTGATGGAGGTACTTACTAATGGAATGGCTTCAAAAATATTTAGGTGGTGGAACGGGTACTCTCCTCGCGGGATTAGGTGGAGCGGCTGCACAAAATCAAATCATTAAAGACATTGAAGGCATGGGCGCAACTGACCTGCGCACTGTCTACGGTGATCGCCCTCCTGAAGCCGCGAGTGGCGGCTTGATGGGTGAGATTGGCCGTCAGTCTACCTTCAAACCGTTTGGTGTTACGACTCCTACAGGAGCAAGAGCTTCGTTTAGTTCTACTGGCAACCTAGATACAATGCTAAGCCCTACAGAGCAAGCTCTACAGGAGCAGATGCTAGGTTTTGGCACTCGCGCATTTGGATTCTTGGACGATCCTAAAGCACTAGAAAACATGGAAGCCAGTACGATTGGCATGCTTACGCAAGACCCTACACAAAGGGCTGCGCGAGAGCAAGAAATGTATAACCGACTCCAAGCGGTTCAACGCCCTGAGCAAGAGCGTAGTCGTCTCGCCCTTGAGGAGCGTTTATTTGGGCAGGGAAGGACAGGTGTTCGCACAGGTATGTTTGGTGGTACGCCTGAGCAACTAGCCCTTGAGAAGGCTATACAGGAGCAAAATGCCGCCTCATCATTAATGGCGATCGAGCAAGCAAGAGCCGAGCAATCGTTAACTTCAGATCAAACGCTTGCAGGATTAGGCGAAACTCGTCAAAGGCTAAGCTTGCTAGGTGATCTAGGATTAAAATCTATACCGACAGCTTATACCGGTCAAGATCAACTACTTGCGAACTTAACTCCGGGATTACAAGCATCGCAGATTGGTGCAGGTCTACAGGCTACAGGCTTAGGTATAGGCGCAGGGCTAGCAGAGTCTACGCTTGAGACACAGCTTGGCTATCAAGGTCTTGCAGCAGCGTTACGTCAGCAGCAGTTCCAAGGTCTGTTTGATTTGTTAAAAGGTGAGCAAGCAGGACAGCAAAGCGCCTCTAGCAGCACCAATCCTTTATCATTTATTACTAATGCAGCAACAGCAGCTACTCCTTTAATCAATCGTACTGCGGCACAAAATGCAAGTCCTTCAGGAGATCAAACTACTTGGGACGAATTTTTTAATTGGGTTAATACAGGCGGAGGGTCTAGCTAATGACACCTATCAATATAAACACACTCTTCGCGGACATCATTGATACTCCTGAGCAGCGTCAGCAGAAGCTACTACAGCAGGGCATGATGCAGGGGCAGCTACTATCTTCAGGTCTGCAAGGCAGAGCTAGAGCGGCAGCACCTCTTGCTCAGATGGCAGGTCAGCTAGGCGTACAGCGTAACGAAGACTTGCGCCGTGCAGTACAGCCTATGCTTGGGTTAGATCCAAGGACTACTGGTGAAAAACTTGGAGAACAAATCCAAGGCATCGACATGTCTACTCCAGATGGAATGTTGCAAGCTGCACAAGCTCTTCAGTCTATTGACCCTGTTCGCGCTGCTGCGTTGCGTCAAGCTGCGGCAGAAAAACGAATAGAAAATCAAGATCGCGAAAGGCAAATAGAACGCGAAAATGTTCTTGATACGCAACGTGCTGCGTCCGCAGAGGCATCGGCAGCACAAGCTCAGAGGGCGGCTACTAGTTTTCCTTTTGAGATGGCTCAAAATGTTGAGGCTCTTGCTAATTCTGTTTCTGCTAGAGAAGAAAGAGTTGCTCGTTTTGACCTATACGAAGAAGAAACAGATCTTAGAATTAAAAACTTAATACAAGGCGCAACAGATTCAAAAACTGCTAGAGAAGAAAGAACTCAGGTAAAGAATTTAAAAACACAATTTGAATCAGACCTTGCTGATAGTTTTGGGGATACACCAGGAGAGCAAATGCTTGCTAATGCTGTTCGCGGTGGTTTGTTTACCAATGATACCTTGCGTCAAATGGCAACCACTCCTGCAACAGATTATACGTTCTCTACAGCGCAATATCTGGAAGGAAATAAAATAGTTAACTACAATGTTGCGCGAGACAAAAATAATCCCTCAGAAACAATAAAACTTGATCGCGCTACTAATCAGCCTAAAACCGCTGAGCTAACGCCAGTGCCAAGATTAACTGAAGGTCAGCAAGAAGATTATGAAAAATATATTGAAGACACACCGATGCTTAACGAGTTAGTGGAAGGCAAGCAAAGAACTTTTTGGTTTGACGGTGATCCTTTATTAGCAAAACAGGGTCTGGTTGATTTATTACACACCTTACAAGTGCGAGACAAATTAACTCTTCAAGCAGCAACACGGACTATTGCAAACTCTTCGTTAGAAGATATTCAGAACGGAACTATTAATGCGCAAGTTGTACAAACCGCGAGCGTGTTAGATGATCCTGCGTTTCAAGATTTTTATACAGGTGAAACTGTGCCAGATCAAACTGCGCAAACAACCCCGCAACCGGAGCAAGCTCAAACTCAAAATGTGCCTAACGTACCATTTAGTCTTTTAAATCAAGAGTTTAACGTGCCAACAGCGGGTCGTCCTGCGGAGTCTTTTAGTATTCCAACATCAGGAACAGGAACGGGCAATGGTCGCGATGCACAATACGAACAACAGCTTGACAGAGTCAGAGCAGGTGAGTTAGATAGCGGAGCTACGCACAAAAGATTTGTTGATGATAATAGAGACGTAATTAGAAAAGCCTCTGCCGAACTTCGATACTTGGCAAATCCTAGAATTCAGAATAGAAAAGAACGCATTGCTAGAGAAAAAAAGAAAATAGAAGAAGCGCAAAAACGATTAACCTTTTATCCTAAGCCTCTTGCCGAAACTCGATAGGATTTAGTTATGCCAACAACGCCAGTTACAACGCCGTCAGGAGAAGTGGTTCAAGTTAACCATCCTGAAGGAGCGTCACAAGAAAGCATTATCAGGTTTGCCGCTGCGTCTGTTGGCGTGACTCCTAGCTCGCCTCAGCAAATCAGACCTCAAAATGTACAAGATAGAATGGACGATATCTCTGCGTTCGATAGATTCTTGTATGAGTTTAATGTATCTCCAAATCTTACAGGTAATCTAGCCGTGTTAGCAGAAGCGGCGTTGCCACTAGGGTATTTTGGCGATCCATCTGGGCAGGGTAATGGGTTTTATACAAGCCCTAGTGAAGCATACGGCGAAGACTATGACGAATTATCGTTTGATGAAAGACGACAAAGGATACAGGCTTTTAAAGATCAGGTTCGGGAAAACCAATTTCCTTTACTAAGCAAACTTGCGCAAGAAGGGGCTGATACTGGAGCAGCAGGTATGCTTGGTGCATTTGCAAAAGGTGTAGCCGATCCAAGTATCCTTGCGCCAGTTGGTAAAGGTATTGGCAAAGTTGCTGCTATTAGCGGGCTGCTTGGTGGTAGCTATGAAGCCACCAGAGGCTTAGCGGAAGAAGGCAAGATAGACCCTATGATGACAGGCATAGCTGCGGTTGGCGGTGCTGCTTTGGGCGTAGGAGCAGACAAATTGATCCGTTCTATCGCGCCAAACTATAACAAACTTAAAGCCGCTGCGTCTGCAAAACGAAGCGAAAAGGCTGCGCTACAAGCTAACGCGCAGATGGATAAAATTAACTCTAAAATTATAGAGATACAAGCAGATGGATTAGATGTAGAAAATCCTGTGTTAGCAGCGATACAAAGGTTAAACATCGAGCCAGAAGAAGGGTTAAAAATACTTAATAATGCCACGGATCAGTTAGACATTCCGCACCCAGAAATTGCAAGGGCAATCAAAGAATACAGAAATGTGCTAGACAGAGCCACAGTGCCATCAGGATTACCTGCGGATTTTATTGGGGTTATTTCGACTCAAATTAAAAAGATAAACCCAGAGCTGTACAAGTACATGCAAGAGTTTGAGCTTTCGAAGATGTCTCGCGTTGGTGATTACATGCAACGCATACAAGGCTTTGAAAAATTAGAGTCTGCGCTTCCTGTTGCACAGAGAGATGACTTTGCGTTGCTGCTTAACAATCAACAGATGGACGAAGCAATAGACCTTCTTAAAAGCTACGGCATTACGCAGGTTAAAACCGGAACGCTTGGCAGAAGAAAAACGCGAAGTGTTGATGAAGTTATGGATAACGTAAAATCTGTGCTTAAAGACATTCATGAGTCTAGATTGAGTATTGACCCCAATGCTAGAGAGTTGGAAAACTTCTTCCCACGTTTTAATAACAACGTAGACGCTACTCGAAGGGCGTTAGGACTAACAGCTAAAGATGATTCTAGGCTTACAAGAATGCTTGAGGCAAAGGTTAAATCACTCAAAAACGATTCTGTTAAAACTGTTAACGATCTAACAGAGGCGCAGCAGACTGCCGTGCTAGATGACTTCTTGCGTAACAGTCGTCAGCCCATTAGCGGCACAGCTACGCCAAGCCAATACAAGAGCCGAAACATCGCACGGCTTGATAAAGACTTGCTGAATTACTACGACCGACCCGTCAATGCGTTAACTAAATACATTACGCGAATGACAGACGACACAGAAATGCGCAGAGTCTTTAATCACAAGCTTGCTACTAAGAGCGAAGAAGGAGAGTTAAATATAGACGCCAGTATTGGCTCTTATGTGAAGCGACTTAAAGACGAAGGCGCAATTGATGATGTTGGTGTAGAAGAGCTGCAAAAATACATGTCTGCTAGATTTATTAGCGGCAATCAAAGCATGAACAAAGTATTTAGCGCGCTAAAGAATATCAGTAATACCATACTGCTTGGCAATCCGATTTCTGCGACAACTCAGCTAGGCGATTTATTTGTAGCGGCTCATCGTTACGGCATTAAGAATACGCTATCGTCAATACTAGATAGCGTGGCAAGCAAGACACAAATAGATTCTTTGTCGCTTGGCATCACGAAAGTTATAGCTGAAGACGCAGGGGACGCCTCTGGCCTAGCAAAGCTGTTAGACGGAGCGTTAACATACTCTGGCTTTAGAGCGATGGACAGACTTGGTAAAGACGTAGCTCTAGAGGCTGCGTTTAAGATGAATAAAAACCTTGCGAAGTCTGCTAAGGGCGTACAAAAGCTGCGCGAAAAGTGGGGCAAAGTCTACGGCGCTGAGTTTGAGTCTCTGGTATCAGACCTACAGGCGGGCGCAGTGACAGATAATGTCAAGCTGCTAATGTTTAGCGAGCTATCAGGACATCAGCCAATCTCTCTCCTAGAAATGCCTCTCAAGTATTTGCAAGTGCCAAACGGCAGGGTGTTCTACAACCTAAAAAGTTTCGGTATCAAGCAGCTAGACATGATACGCAACAGCGTGGGCGATGAGTTAAAGAAAGGCAACTACACTGAAGCGGCAAAACTGACTGCATCGTATCTTGGAATAGTCACAATGGGTAACGCCACGGTTCAAGAAGCGAAGAACTGGATGCAGGGCAGGGAGTTTGACATCTCTCGCGTACCTGATAATTTCTTTGACCAGTTAATGATGACAGCTATGACTTCGCGGTACGCTGTAGAAAATAATCTAAAGAGCGGTGACTTTGTTGGGCTTGTACAAGAGACAGTCTCCCCTCCTACCACCGCCCTTGCTAATCTTGGCAAAGATTTATTCACGGCAGGTGGCGGTATATTATCTGGAGAGGGAGTCCCCGCAAAAACCGGAAGAAGCGTACCGCTTATTGGACGGGCTATGTACAACCTTTTTGGTGGTGGAGCAGAAGCCTTCTTGGAAAGAGAGAAAGACTAAAACTTAGGGACGCGCCTCTCGCTCATGTCAGCGAGGGGTGCTTCCTGAACCTCGTTCTCAATCAAGAAGTCGCAGAAGTGTTTGATCTTTCTTAGATCCTCTATCCCACCCTTGTCTCTCCACCGAGAGATGTACTTGATGATTGCCCCCTCACAGAACTGCATCTCATTCGCGAGGATGTATTCAATAGGTTGAATCTTTAGCTTCTTGTAGTGGTCACCTGCCACTTGATGGTCTGTTGCGCTCAATGTAATAACTCCTCGCTGTCATGTTTATCTTCAATGAACTGCATGAAGTGCTTCTTCATGAACTCATTCTTGTTTACGAAATCGGTTAAGTCTTCAAGCATCAACCCTATTGTACCTATGACATCACGGTCATGACCTTCAAGGGTTTGTATCATATCGTTGATCCACTCGTATGCTTCTTCAGAGGACACCATCTCTATGTAGATTTCTTCATCCATTAGCAAGCCTCAGTTCTGTAGTTTTAAGCCATAAACTTTCAGGTGATTGTAGTTGGTCTTGGTTAACACATACGCTCCCTGTTTTATTTTTAATTTTTGGGTTGATAAATTCACAGCACTTAGCTGCAAAGTCTTTTCTATTTATCCAACCTGCAATCCCCATCGTGTTCGTATCTATCTCAACGCATAGCACGGCAATAGGGGATTTGAATGACTCAACGCTTTTAAATAGCAATGTGCCTGTTACATACTTGGTGGTCTTAACGTCTAACGCTACGTCACCAATAAACATATCTGCCCCTGCGTCAACACCAAACTCAAAGACATTGAAGTCTGTATTATATGCTTTGGACACAGCTAGCTCGCCTTTAATTCCCACTAAGTCTAACTCTTGATCTGTTCTAGTAGGATCTTTTCTTTGGTTTGTCACACCGGAGGCGCGAGCAAGCATAGATCGAAAGTTTGCTGCTTGTTGGCAGTTCAATAGTTCTTTGTTGCTTAGTTTAACCTTTAACATATTCTCCCCTCGTGCTTACGGATAAGCTCAGTAAACCCTGCCAACAGTTGCTCGTAGTCTGCCTTGTATCGCTTCACAGGGGACGACTTTTTAGCAATCATGTCCTTGACAAAGTCTCTTCCATACATGTCTTCCATCCACATTGTATACTCTTGAGCAGCAGAACCATGCCTCATACCCCACATGTTGCACCCTGCACACTGAGGATGGATGTTCTCTATCTCTAATGCCCAGTAAGACGAGTTGCCCTTGGGGATAAAGTGTCCACCCTGCATGTCCTTGTAGTGCTTTGTAACGCCGCAGGAGACACAAGAGCAGTAACCTTGATCATCTGCCGCAGCTATCCTCGCGAGCTTCTGTATAGCCCTGTAGCATTCCTGCTTGAGCATGGCGCTAGTCTTAGTCTTTGGTCTAGACTTGCGCTTTTTTCGCCTATCTATCGCTCTTGGCATCCCAGTTTCTCTCGTGAAGCAATGCAAACATGGTTTTCTCAGCTCGAATCTGACTTGCTGTATTCATTTTATCGTAGCGCAGCTTGAGTAGAGCGAGGCTAAACAGCTTCGACATGACAGAGTATGTCTTCGATACAGCCTTAACATCTTCCGGTGGATCGTACTGCGGTTGATCATTCATGATGCGTCCTCACGGTGTCCGACCTCTAACACTATGCCTTTGTATTGGTACATTCTAGAAAGCCTACTAACTTTAAAGCCCGTCTTATAAACGACAATCGCGTAGGCTTGCTGTTCATTATCAGCACACCATTTGGCTTCTTCGAGTGCGTCTTGAAACTCTTGGAATAGTATCATGATTTTCTGCTAGGAAACTCTACATGCACACCAAATTTCTCACCGAGATGTCTGCTAAGTACAGAATACACCCTATGGTAATCCTCTGAAGCCACTTTCGCGGTAGACTCCTCTCCCGTGACCACAGTTTGCACGGGCTTCCACAGGTACTGCTTCACGAGAGAGGGTGACCAAGGTATATCCACCTCCTGCTTGATGATTCGCTTCATGTCAAACCCTGAGTCATTCAGCTTCTCGCCTAGTAGTCGGCAGTACACATGCAATGCGTTGTTCTGGGCTGATGTTCTAGTCTTCCCACCCTTGATCTTGAGTGTCAGATACTTCTTCTCCTCGTACATCTGGGTCATCATCTTAATGAAGGCTTCAAGCGAACGCCTATCATCAACCACCCAGAAATCCCCCTGATTTATATCAGTCATTTCTTCCCCCTCTGACCGAAGCGAGCATCGAACCGCTGCTTCTCTGTTAGTATATGATTGGAGTAGGTGCAGGGAGGTAGGTGTCTAACTTGCCCGCCCTTGCCGAAGAACAACTCCAAGTCTTTCTCTAATTTCTCTCTAACTTGTTGGTTCGTCTGTGTCACCGTCAGCATACTCTTCTCCTATTTTAAATAAATCATCCATGCTCATGCCAAGCGCGTCACATATCTGTTTGTAGCGTTTAACCTGCATACCCTGTTGAGTCAAAGCGTGAGAGTAATTGGCTGCACTCACGCCTATTTGCTGCGCTACCCTGATGTGCTTGATGTTCTTAATGGCATGTGCGCATCTAATTGCTTGGCCTATGTGCATACTTCCTCCAAGGATAAGGGGGCTTGCGCCCCCAATAAATTAAAATGGCATATCTTCTAAAGCCACATCCACCTTTGGTGCGGGTGCAGACTGAGCATCCTTCGGCTTAACCGACAGGCTCATGTACTTCTTGCCGTTCTTTGATTCCTTCAGCCACGAGTTAAGCCAATATTCCTGACCGCCTACATTGATCGTGCCATTGTAGTCAGCGTGTGTCTCAATCTCTTTGCGCTCGTTCTTGAACAGTGCGCCACGGTTTGTATCATCATAATCACTCATTGTCTTGCTCCTCTTTTGGGTTAAAACTATCTTCGATTTTAGTGTAAGCCTTGCGCATCTGTATCCTAGAGACAAGGTATTGGTCTTGCATGTCATGCATTAAATCCTGCAAAATGTCTGCTTTTAACAGGGGGTCTAATGATAAGAATGTATTAGCAAAATAAACCTCAGCCTCTCCACAATCGTAATTTATGTCGATGCTTATAAGCGCATTGTTTAAGCTCCTCCTTCCCTTCATAACACCCCCTACTGAAAGTATTGGTTAACATCTTGTTTGATTTTTAACGCCGCATTGGTTACATGTTCTGCCAATGCTTCTATGTATTCCTCATCGCGTTCAACACGAACGATCAAAGGCTTCATGGTCTGGTGATAGGACATGAAGTCCCACCACTGACGGCCTGTGATCCACAAGCACCCCATGATCTGCTGCAAGTGTTTAGAAGGGACAACTCCTGCCTTCACCCACTCAACATGCGTAGCAGGGGCAGGGCATTTGATTTCTAGCCCGCCATCCTCCCCCACTAATCCGTCTGGCGAACAACCTGCGCTCACAGTATCGTGCAGACAGAATCCCACTTCCTGAACAGTTTGACCTGTCAGGGCTTCGTACAATTCACGGGCATCTGGTTCTAACTCAGTGCCACGCTTCATGTGTTCGTTGACGTAGACCAAGGTGGTCTCGCCTGTTAGCTCTTCAGCGACTAGCTGATTGATGTAAGCCTCAACCTGTGTAGACTTGCCACCCTTGCCAGTAACTATCTTAGAAAACTGTGAGGCTGACGGGACACCTAGCCTATGGGTCAGCCATTCCTGACTGCCCTGTTCGCACTCAATCAGGCGCATTAGAAGAAATCCTCAGTATCTTTTGCAGGATGATGCGGATGCTTAGGCTTGGTAGATGCAGCATTACCATCATCATCCTCGGCAGGGATACCTGCGATAGACTGCAAAGCGTACCGTCTAGCGTACGTTATAGCTGAACCCGCACCGTGCGCATCTAACTTGCCCAGAGGAATTAAGAACTCCTGCTCTAGCCACTCACCGGATGAGTGCATAAGGCGTGTAGATACTCCAATCCCGCCCTGCCCATTAACAGGGAACTGGACGTAGCTCAGGCCATGCTTCGCGAATGGGGCTTTGACTGCTTGTATGACCGCACCTAGATCAGCGTAGCTAGACTTAAAGAATGGATTGGATGAGCCTTTGACTGCTGCGCCCATCTCGCCCTGTGCCGCAGCCATCGCGGCTGCTAGGTTTGCTATTGATTCAGATTGTTTCATCTTCATCCCCCTCCTCATCTAACATTTTGTCTAATACATCACCAATCACACCGTGTGTTAGCTCCGCCATGCAAACCAGTGTTGGGTACTTGGCTATGGCATCTGCATCGTCTCCGATCATTCTGCACTCTACTTGCGTGTGTAGTAATGATGAAAATATTATCCGCTCTTGCTCAGTGTTTAAAATTAATTTCATAGCATCCCCCTAAAAGTATTTTTGTTCGTGCATGTCTTCGCGAATTCTGTGCATGACCTGCTCAGTAGTCGCATACTCGTGACCGTACACAGCTAATGCAGTCTCAGCTATGCCAATCTCGCGAGTGGCAACATCCCGAATGAAGGACAAGACAGCTTCGCGCATCCCACCCCTAAAGATCACAGAGTAAGTGAGTGTGTCAGCTTTGTTTGTAATTAACTTATGAATGCAGCCGCGCAGGAATTCGGGGTCGGCGTGATAGAGCATGATGTCACACAGATACTCATTCGCATCTGCGTCATGCAGGACAGAGAAGATCATCTGATCGATGTCAGCTAGTGGGACTACGTCCCAATCTATGTCACCGTCAATAAGATATTGTGTTGCGGTTGTTGGCTCAGCGAGCCACTCTTTAATGTATTTCATATCATCCTCCTCAGAATGTGTAGTCATCGTAATCTATATTAAATGTCCTTGTCAACAATTGTGTTAAAATAAAACCTTCGAGGCCGATCCTCCTGCTCGGTTAGCTGTAAGCTGTTGTCGTGAAAGTAAAAATTGTATGTGCCTTCCCATCCGCCGCTGTGTCTTTGCTTAGCCACGATCAGCTTTTGGTCTTTATGTTTAGCTAAATATTCCTGCTGCTTCTCATCTAACTCGGTCAGTTTGGCTAATTCCTTGAGCTGTTTTCTCTTGGGATTAGACGCCGTCAGAATCACATTATCTGCCATGTCCGATAAGGTGCTAGCACCGCGAATGGAATACTTGTCGGGTATCCAGTTGTCATCTGCCTGTGGGGGCTTCCGAATGTGCGCGACTAGCACGATGCCAACGTCTAGTGTCTTCGCGCAATGCTGTAGCTTGTTCACGAACTCTGTCTCGGCAGAGTAATCCTGAAAGCCCGTGCCACATTTCGCGAGGGAGTCAACGAACACATACTTGCAGCCTAATTCCTTCGCGCAATAGTTAATGATTGATAAGACCCGCTCCGGTTTTACTGTGTCTAGCTGATCAAAAATCACTAGGTTTTGATCCACGAACTCGCTAAATTCAGAGATGAAATTCTCCGCAGGGTCGCCATCCTTAGCCCCTGCCGCTTGCATTAACATGCGGTACAGGGATTCGCTCGGCTTCATCTCCAGAGACGCGAGGCAGACCTTAGAATGCTTGAGCAGGTGTAGGATTATCTCCCCGCAGATCATTGATTTACGCGAGGCGTTAGCCCCTGCGAGCAAGGTAAGTTCGCCCTGCCTTAGCCGAAACGTGTCATGAGTTTTAGGCCACGGAAACTTAGCGCCCCATATCTT
>Ga0114995_10001614_pt1 | contig 15774 bp, 19 predicted proteins | sample ArcticOcean_MG_C_11_FD_87038 | JGI IMG/M metagenome (GOLD analysis project Ga0114995, IMG submission 87038) | Marine microbial communities from western Arctic Ocean - ArcticOcean_MG_CB2_154 | ecosystem: Environmental > Aquatic > Marine > Oceanic | place: Arctic Ocean: Canada Basin | collected... | reverse complement strand
TATAAGTCACAGTATTTAAATTTTGATAAATTGGGCTATAATGATCATAGATACTTACCTCTATTAGCAATACTAAATGGTGCAAAAAAAATAAGAGTTTTAAATGTTAAACACAATAAAAGAAAATATGGAATATCAAAATATAGAATTTTTAATAAAATAATTTTTGGACCATTCGAATTTTTATTTTTTTTGTTAAGATATTATTTTGGCTTTATAAAAGGACATAAATAAGATGTGTGGAATTTGTGGTTTTTATGAGCCAAAAAAAGAAATTGATAAAAATCAGAACTTTGACTTTTTAAAATTGATGAATGATAAACTTGATCATAGAGGGCCAGATCAAGAGGGATATTTTAATAGACAAAATATTTTTTTAGCACATAAAAGGCTTTCGATAATTGATTTAGATAAACGAAGTAATCAGCCATTCTTTAGTGAAGATAAAAGAAAAATTTTAGTCTTCAATGGAGAGATTTATAATTATCTAGAATTGAAAAAAAAACTATCAAGTGATGGTATCAAATTTAAAACAACAAGTGATACAGAAGTATTATTAAAATCTTATGAAAAATGGGGTTTTGAAATGTTAAATTACATCGATGGAATGTTTTCTTTCGCTATAGTGGATCTAGATAAAAAAATCTATTTTTGTGCAAGAGACCACTTTGGTCAAAAGCCTTTTTTTTATTATTTCAAAGATAATTTTTTTGCTTTTTCTTCAGAATTAACTTCATTAATTCAACATCCTCAAGTTTTACGAAAACTTGATTCAAAAAATATGTTAAATTATCTTCATTATGACAGTTTTGTTGGTAACCAAACAGCATTAAAATTTACTTTCAAACTTGAACCTTCAGAATATTTAATTTTTAATTATGAAAATAATTCTTTAATCAAAAAAAAATACTGGGAAATAAAATATGAGAATAAATTAATTGATAAAAATTTTTCCAAAAATTTTTTTTCTATTTTTTCAAAATCAATAAAAAATCATTTTATATCTGATGTGCCAGTTGCCATCTATTTAAGTGGAGGATTGGACTCAACTTCTATAGCTACCCTAGCAAAAAAAGAATTAAGCATTCATAAACTAAAAGCATTTAACCTAAAATTTGGAAATAAATCATTTGATGAAGATAAATTAGCAAGTTCTGTTGCTAAAGAATTAGATCTTGACCTGGAAACTTTTGAATTCCCTGAAAAAGATATAGCCCCAACCATATTAAATTTAATTGAAAATTTAGATGAACCACTATCAGACCCTGGTTATTTAGCTGTAGGAATGATTTCACAATATGTGAAAAAAAATAATTATAAAGTAGTAATTTCTGGAGATGGGGGTGACGAATTATTTGGAGGTTACGAACCATTTTTAAAATATAACTATTATGACAAGCTTAAAAATAATTATCCACTTCTTGCATTATTAAAATTAGTAGGAAAAATTGATTTTAATGAAAGTTTTGAATACATGGGATTATCTTATAAGTTTCGTATTTTTATGAGAGGCTTTAGTAAGGTTAATGATGACTTTTATAACTCTCGTTGGTTATCGAGCTATCTGCCTGAAGAAATTCAAAAATTAGTTAACCCCACTGCAATTGGCATTGATTCAATTAAAGAAAAGGATATTTATTCATTTACAAACGAACTGGTAAGCAATTTTAATACTGACCTTGAAAAATTATATATTCAATATCAGAGAAATTATTTACCCAATGTGATATGCAGTCACACAGATAAAGCAAATATGAAATTTTCTGTTGAAGCCAGAAGTCCTTTTTTAAATAAAGAGTTGTTTGAGTATGTAAATAGTTTTGATAGAAGTCAGTTTTTATCTAAGTATAAATCAAAAAAGATATTAAGAGATTTTTTAGAAAAAAATAATATGTCCTATGTTGCCAATGCTAAAAAAAAAGGATTTACTATCCCAATTGCTCTGTGGATAAACAAATATTTAAAAGATGAAATTAAAAAATTATTAAGTAATGAATTTAAGACTTTATTTAAGTTTATAAACTATGAATATCTTGAGAATATTATTAATGAACATTTTTTAAATAAAAAAAATAACTATAAAAAAATTTGGTCCATATATATTTTGTTAAAATGGATGAAAAGAAATAAGATTGAATGTTAATGAGTTTTAAAAAAGATTATATTTTAAATAAAAGAAAACTGTGGGATGAAAATCACTTCAAAAAAAAAGGTTTTTTTACTAAAAACTATCAAAAAATAATTTCTCATTATTATTCACACATAATTCCTCAAGGATCTTCAATCTTAGAAATTGGTTGTGGCGATGGTGCATTACTAAATAGTTTAAATCCAATTAAGGGTGTTGGTATAGATTTTTCGTCTGTTGCAATTGATATTGCGAGTAAAAAAAAAAAAGATGATAATATTAATTTCATTTTAATTGATGATTTTGTAGATTTTATAAATGATAAAAAAATAATTTTTGACTACATAATACTTTCAGACCTAATTAATGATATTTATGACATCGATGAATTATTAAAATACCTAAGAAAACACTGCAATTCTGAAACTAGAGTAGTTTTTAATTATTTTTCTAATGTGTGGAAATCCCCAAGAGATATGATGGAAAAATTAACATTATGTAATAAATTAAACAATCAAAACTGGATTGATCCTAATGATTTAAAAAACATATTACATACTCAAGGTTTTGAAGTGGTATCAAATAAATCAGAAATTTTTATACCCCTTAATAATCCAATATGTAATTTTTTTAATAAATATTTAGCTAAAATATGGCCATTTAAGTTTTTGAATTTAACTAATTTTCTTGTTGCTAGAAAGTTAAGCTCACAAAAAAATGATAAATCTGTATCAATAGTTATACCTTGTAGAAATGAACAAGGTCACATAAAAAATTTGATAAATCGAATTCCTAAAATAGGAAATAAAACCGAAGTAATATTTATTGAAGGTGGATCTAAAGATAAAACTTATGATGAAATAGAATCTCTTCTGAATACTAGAAGCGATATAACTATGAAGCTAATCAAGCAAAAGGGTTCAGGAAAAGGTGATGCAGTAAGAAGTGGGTTTGACATGTGTAGTAATGAAATTTTTATGATATTAGATTCAGATATTTCAGTTTTGCCTGAGGATTTGATTAAGTTTTACAATGCTATAATTCGTGGAAAGGGAGAATTTATAAATGGGGTTAGGTTAGTTTATCCAATGGAAGATAAGGCCATGAGGTTCTTAAATTTACTAGGAAATAAGTTTTTTGCATATGCTTTTAGTTGGGTTTTGAATCAAAATATTAAAGATACACTATGTGGTACTAAAGTATTAACAAAAGTTAATTATGAAAAAATAAAAAAAAACAGAAAGTACTTTGGAGATTTTGATCCTTTTGGAGATTTTGATTTAATTTTTGGTGCTGCAAAGCAAAACCTAAAAGTTTTAGATTTACCAGTTAGATATTTTGCAAGAGAGTATGGTGAAACAAATATATCTAGATGGTCTCACGGTCTTTTATTATTACGAATGTTATATTTAGCATCTAAAAAAATTAAATTCATATAATTCATGAAATTTTCAAAAAAAATAAAAATAATTTCAGAAATCTATAAAGAATATGAAACTTTTCATATGAATAATTTACACTATTTTCCTTACGACCTTTTTATTATGAAGGGAATTAAACCAATTCATGTAGATTAAAATGATTCGCTACCCAATAATAATAATATCAATGTTTTCAATTTTATTTATTGGATTGGACTGGGGTCTGCCAAGCAATGAGAGAGCAAAACATTTATTTGAAAGTGAAGAAATACATAAAAAAAATATTACAAAGTTGGCAAAAACATACTCACAAGAAAAAATTAAAACAAAAAATAAAATATATATAGAAAATTACTTAGAATATACTGAAAAACAAAGTTATGAAACTGTTATCAATTTAGGATTGGCAAGATACTTAGTGGTTCCATATGCTGGAGATGATGCTTTTATTTTAAAAGCTATTAAAAATTTAGATCCAAAAAAATTAGATTTTGATCCAAATTTTTATATGTATGGTGGAGGTCTAGTTTATTCAGCAGCAATGACACTTAAAATAGCAGAAGCATTTAATATAATAAAGTTAAAGAGTGGAATTGCATACTATTTAGAAAAACCAAATGAAATAGGGAAAATATATTATTTACTAAGAATTCTTATAGTTTTATTTGCTATTGTAGGTTTAATTTTTTTATTTTATTTTATAGAAAAGTTTCATGGTGTTAAGTTTGCATATCTTACACTTATTATTATACTCTTTAATCCAGAAACTTTAATATCCAGTAGAGTAATCGAACCACACATTTTTGTTTTGCCATTTTTTTTAGTAGCTGTATATTTTGCAGTTAAACTAATTGAATTTCCAAAAAATAATTTTTTATTAATTTTTTATGGATTATTTTCTGGACTATCCATTGGTACTCAATCTACATCTTTTTATATTATATTTCCCTTTTTTTTGATTCAATATGTCTATTTTAATAAAGTCTATGAATTTAGAAAAATATGTAAAAACTTCATAATTTTTTTTGGATATTTATCTTTAACTTTTTTTTTACTTAATCCTTATTCTATTTTAAATTTCAATGCTTTTATTAGTGATATCTTTGCTGGTATTAGCAATGTCTCAAGTATTAAAGATAATAATGTTAAATTTTATGAAACTTTTTATGCTCCATATCAAATTTCTCTTTTTTATGTTGTTCTATTTATAGTCTCTATTTTCTATAATATTTTTTATATAAAAAATGATAAAAATAAAATTTACTTAAGTTTAGTACTTCCTTCTATTTTTATATATTTTTTGTTAAGTGGGATAATGCAATATATTTATCCATGTTTATCAATTTTTGCCTTGTTATCATCTTTTATGATATTTGATTTTTTAAAAAAAATAAATAAATATCAAAAAATAGTTTTTAGTTCATTATTAATATTATTTTTTATATTGTCACCATTTACAAGAAGCTTGTATTATTTAATAAATTTTAAGAATGATAATAGATTAGTTGCAGCTGGATGGATTAATGAAAATATTAAAAAAAATTCTACAATAGGATTGAATTTTCCACCAACAAATTGGAATATTGTACCATTTCAATTTTATAATTATAAACTTATTGACGATAATACAGACTTGAAAAAAGATTTTATTATTAAACTAAATGACAACACGATTAATAGTGTGGGAGAATATACTAAAATTAAGTCTTTTTACCCAAAATCTATTTTGGGTTATCACCCATTGTTGAGAGGTGAAGTAGAAGCTATACTTGCAAAAAAAATTGATATATATAAGAAAAAGTAGAATTTTATTTAAAAAATTTAATTCTTAATTTAAATTTGCAAATAAATAATAAATGTTATCAAAAAAAAAAGCCCTTATATTTGGAATTACAGGTCAAGATGGATCATACTTAGCTGAAATTCTATTATCGAAAAAATATGAGGTTCATGGAGTAAAAAGAAGGTCTTCTTCCTTAAATACTCAAAGAATTGATCACATTTACGAAGACATGGAAATAAAAGATAGAAAGCTATTTCTTCATTATGGAGATATCACAGATTCCTCATCAGTTATGAAATTAATAAGCAAAATAAAACCAAATGAAATCTACAATTTGGCTGCTCAATCCCATGTTGCTGTTTCTTTTGAGTCACCAGAGTACACAGCTAATGCTGATGCTGTAGGAGCCTTAAGAATATTGGAGTCTATAAGACACAGTGGTTTAGAAAAAAAAACAAAATTTTATCAGGCAGGCACTTCAGAAATGTTTGGAAAAACTACAAATGCACCTCAAAATGAAAAAACTAACTTTTATCCTCAAAGCCCTTATGGTGTAGCAAAGCTCTATGCTCATTGGATTACAAAAAATTACAGAGAAGCATATAATATTTTTGCAGCCAATGGAATATTATTTAATCACGAAAGCCCAAGAAGAGGTGAAACTTTTGTTACCAAAAAGATTATTGCTGCACTATGCAAGATTAAGTTAGGAAAACAAAAAAAATTATTTTTAGGAAATTTAGATTCTAAAAGAGATTGGGGTCATGCAAGAGACTATTGTCTTGCGATGTGGAAAATTTTACAACAAAAAAAACCAGAAGATTATGTAATTGCTACTGGTAAACAGTATTCAATATTAGAATTTGTTAACTTTTCGGCAAAAAGAGTTGGTATTAAAATTAAATGGAAAGGAAAAGGAATAAAACGTAAAGCTTATAATGAAAAAAATGAAATTATAGTAGAGTGTGATAAAAATTACTTTAGGCCCCTTGATGTAATTAATTTATTAGGAGATTCAAAGAAAGCTAGAAAACAATTAAAGTGGAAACCAAAAATAGGTATACACGATCTAATTAATGAAATGGTTGAGGAAGAATTTAAAACTTTATTAAAAAGATAATGTTGAAAAAAAATTCCACAATTTTTTTAGCAGGTCATAAAGGAATGGTAGGATCTGCAATTTTAAGAAAACTAAAGTTATTCGGATATACAAATATTATTGTTGAAAACAAAAAAAATCTAAATTTACTAGATCAAAAAAAAGTACACAATTTTATTAACAGAATTAAGCCCAAAGTAGTAATTATAGCAGCTGCCAGGGTAGGTGGAATATTTATTAACAGCAGAAATAAAGCAAATTTTATTTATCAAAATCTAACAATTCAAAATAATTTAATTCATGGATCCTACTTAGCAGGGGTAAAAAAATTGATTTTTCTTGGATCAAGTTGTGTTTATCCTAAATTTGCACCGCAACCAGTTAAAGAGGAACATTTACTTTCTGGAAAACTTGAGTCAACCAATGACGCATATGCAGTAGCAAAAATTTCAGGAATAATGATGTGTAAAAGTTATAGTGAGCAATTTAATCTTGAGTATAAATGCTTAATGCCACCAAATATGTACGGTCCTAATGATAATTATGACACCCTAACTTCACATTTTTTTTCAGCTTTAATAAAAAAAATTTATTTAGCAAAAAAAAATAACTTAAAGACAATTAAAATTTGGGGAGATGGTAGTCCTAAAAGAGAGCTATTATTTGTAGATGACTTTGCTGAAGCATGTATTTTTTTTATGAAGGTTAAAACAAAAGAAAATCTTATCAATATTGGAGGTGGTGTTGAAAAAAAAATAATTGATCATGCAAAATTTATAATGAAAAAATTAAATATTAAAAAAAGTATTATTTTTGATAAATCAAAACCTAATGGCACGCCAAGAAAAATCTTAAATTACAATATTGCAAAAAAATATGGCTGGAAACCTAAAACAACACTAGATAAGGGTTTTGATTTGACGTTAAAAGACTTTATACAAAGACACTAGAATTATGAAAAAAAATATAATAATTGTTACTGGTGGAGCCGGATTTGTTGGATCAAATTTAATAGAACATTTACTTTTAAAAACAAAATTTAAAATAATTAGTTTTGATAATTATAGCTCTGGCTTTAAAAAAAATCACATTAAAAATAAAAGAGTTGTTTATATAAATTCTCATACAAAGGATATTTTTAAAGTTTTAAATAAAAAAAAAAAACTAATCCATTCATTATTTCACTTTGGTGAATTTTCAAGAATTTATCAAAGTTTTTTAAAAATGGATAGATGTTTAGATTCAAATTCTGTTGGCTCTCATGCAGTTTTTAATTTTTGTTTAGTTAATAAAATAAAGTTAATTTATTCTGCTACCTCTGCAAGTTTAGGTCGAAATGGAAAAGATAAAAACTTATCTCCCTATGCTTTTACAAAAGCAAAAAATTTAGAATTACTAGAAAACTTAAAAAAATGGTTTAATTTTAAATTTGAAATAATTTATTTTTACAATGTTTACGGCCCAAGACAAATTTGTGAAGGTGATATGGCAACAGTAATAGGTATTTTTGAAAACTTATATAAAAAAAATAAACCCCTTTCTGTTGTGAGGCCAGGAAATCAATCTAGAAGATTTACACATATATACGATACTGTTGAAACGTGCTATTATGCTTGGAAAAAAAAGCAATCAAGACACTATAGTATTTCAAATAAAAAAAGTTACACAATATTAGAGGTTGCCAATCTATTTAAGACGAAAATAGTGTTTTTGAAGAAGAGAAGGGGTGAGAGATATGCTTCAGCTCTAACTGGCATGAATCTTTCAAATAAAGTTTATAAGTTTTTTGGAAAGATTAAATTGGGTGATTATATAAGAAAAATCAATAAAAAATTAGATTAAATCATTGTTTACAATACTTTTTAATTAGGTATAACAACTTCGCCGGTGATTATTGCGAAGGGGTTATACCCGATCCCATTCCGAACTCGGAAGTCAAGCCCTTCAGCGCCAATGGTACTTTGTCTTAAGACACGGAAGAGTAGGACATTGCCGGCTTAAAAAAAATTATGAAAATTAAAAGTTCTTTAAAATCACTTAAAAAAAGAGACCTTAATTCTAAACTAGTTAGAAGAAGAGGTAGAGTTTATATAATTAATAAAACGAACCCAAAATTTAAAGCAAGACAAAAGTAGTTTTTATGGACAATCAAAACCATAAAGATACCTGGAGTAACTTTACAAAATTTGTATTGTGGGGAACTGTCGCGGTAATAGCAGTTTTAGTTCTAATGGCAGTATTCTTATTGTAAAGTTTCTGTATGAGAATTGTTTCAATTTCAGAAGATAGAAAAATAGAAAAAAGAGTTGCAATTACACCTGATATAGCAAAAAAATATATAGGTCTTGAACTTGAGGTATCCTTACCTGAAAATTATGGTGAACATTTAGGTTTTAAAGATAATGATTATAAAAAATTAGGTGTAACAATTTCAAAAGATGAAAAAGAAATTATAAACAATGCAGATATTATTGTTCAGCTGGGGTTACTTTCAGATGAAAAAATTTCTTTAATAAAAAAGAATCAAATCTTAGTTGGAATTTTAGATCCATACAATAATAAAAAAAGATTAGATAACTTAGTCAAAGCTAATGTTAATAGTTTTTCATTGGAGCTGTTACCACGAATTACAAGAGCGCAGTCTATGGATATACTTTCTTCACAAGCCAACCTTGCTGGATACAAAGCAGTTATAGAGTCATTTGCAAATTTTGAGAAAGCCATACCAATGATGATGACTGCAGCAGGAACAGTTCCTGCTGCAAAAGTTTTAATTGTTGGTGCGGGTGTTGCAGGACTTCAAGCTATAGCAACTGCAAAAAGAATGGGTGCCATTGTTTTTGCTACAGATGTTAGAATGGCTTCCAAGGAGCAAGTTGAAAGTCTAGGAGGTAAATTTTTAACTATAGAAGGTGCTGAAAATCTTGAAACAGATGGCGGTTATGCCAAAGAAGCTTCAGATGATTTCAAAAAGAAACAGGAAGAGTTATTAGCTGAAACTCTTAAAAAAATTGATATTGTAATATGTACTGCCTTGATACCAGGAAAAAAAGCTCCATTAATAATAAAAGAAAACATGATAAATGGAATGCAATCAGGATCAATTATTTATGATTTGGCTGCTATACAAGGTGGAAATACTGCTTTTACCGAAGTGGATAAAGTAATTAATAAAGATGGTATAAAAATTATGGGTGAAAAAAATATTTTAAACAAACTGCCAATTTCAGCATCAAGTCTGTATGCAAAAAATGTCTTTAACTTTGTTGTAAACTTATATGATAAAGAGAATAAGAAAATAAATATTAACTTAGAAGATGAAATAATTGAAAAAACATTAATTAAGTAAAACTATGGAAATAATAGACCCTTTTATATTTAGACTAAGCATTTTTATACTTTCAATATTTATTGGATATTATGTTGTATGGAGTGTTACCCCATCTTTACATACACCATTGATGTCAGTTACGAACGCGATTTCATCTGTAATAATCGTTGGAGCAATTATTGCAGGCTTAGCAGGAAATTCTGATAACACTTTTAACACCTCAAGTATTTTTGGATTTATAGCTATATCTCTAGCAGCAATAAATATTTTTGGCGGATTTTTAGTTACTCAAAGAATGCTTGCTATGTACAAAAAAAAGAAGAAGGATAAATAATGATATCAGCAAATCTATCAGCAATTTTTTATTTGATTTCAGGTGTATTATTTATTTTAGCATTAAGAGGATTATCTTCTCCAGAAACATCTAGACAGGGTAATTTCTTTGGTATCCTAGGAATGGTTATTGCCATATCTGTTACATTCTTATCAATAGGAAATTTTTCGAGTGGCTTTGTTTACGTTTTAATATTTCTTTTAATTGGTGGTATAATTGGTGCATTTATAGCTTACAAAATACCAATGACTGCTATGCCAGAACTTGTTGCTGGTTTTCATAGTCTTGTAGGACTTGCGGCAGTATTTGTTGCAATATCAGCTTTTTTAAATCCTAAAGCTTTTAACCTTGGATCTCCTGGAAATATTAAACTTGGAAGTCTAATTGAAATGTCAATTGGTGCAGCAGTTGGTGCAATAACATTCTCAGGTTCAATAATTGCTTTTTTAAAACTTCAAGGGATAATGTCTGGTTCACCCATAACATTTAAAGGTCAACATCCACTTAATGCTTTAATTTTAATTTCTATAGTTGTTGTAACTTATCTTTTGTGCTCAACTCAATCTGCAAATCTTTTTTGGATACTATTAGCTATATCTTTTCTAATTGGTTTTTTATTGATAATTCCAATTGGAGGTGCAGATATGCCAGTTGTAATATCAATGCTAAATTCTTATTCTGGTTGGGCAGCAGCGGGAATTGGTTTTACTTTAGAAAATACTGCTTTAATTATTACAGGAGCTTTAGTTGGTTCGTCAGGTGCAATTTTATCATATATAATGTGTAAAGGCATGAATCGTTCTTTCTTCAATGTAATTTTAGGAGGATTTGGGGCAACAGATCAAAACTCATCTACTAGAAGTAAAGAGCAAAAACCTGTTAAAAATGGTAATGCTGAAGATGCAGCATTTTTGATGAAGAATGCGTCATCGGTTATAATTGTTCCGGGATATGGTATGGCTGTAGCTCAAGCACAGCATGCATTAAGAGAAATGGTAGATACGCTTAAAAAAAATGATATTAAAGTTTCTTATGCTATTCATCCAGTTGCAGGCAGAATGCCAGGCCACATGAATGTATTGTTAGCTGAAGCAAATGTGCCTTATGATGAGGTTTTTGAATTAGAAGAAATCAATAATGATTTTGCAAATGCAGATGTAGCATTTGTAATAGGAGCTAATGATGTAACAAATCCTGCAGCAAAGACTGACCCACAAAGCCCTATCTATGGAATGCCAGTTTTAGATGTTGAAAAGTGCAAATCTGTTTTATTTATTAAAAGAAGTTTATCACCTGGTTATGCTGGAATTGATAATGATTTATTTTACAAAGAAAATACTTTAATGTTATTTGCTGATGCAAAAAAAATGACTGAGGATATAACTAAAAATCTTTAAAACTAATTAATAAAAAAATATTTAAAATATATATAAAGTATATGTTTAGAGTCCAATGTTACTATAGTTTCATTCTAAACTATAATAATGATTGAAAAATAGAGAAATTAACTTAAAAGGCTTACTAATATATCAATATAAAATTTATTAATGGGATTCGATAAAAAATCAACTGTTGAAGAGTTTGGTAATCAATTTACAGTATATAATAATATTGATGGATATTGGGGCTCTGTAGATATGTTAAAGGATACAGTTTTTCCATTTGATTTAAATACTATTAAAAATAAGAAAATATGCGAAGTTGGTTCTGGCTCTGGAAGAATTATTAATAAATTAAACCTATTTAATCCTTCTAAAATTGTATCTATTGAACCATCTAAAGCAATTGAGGTAGCTAAGAAAAACAACAAAGGTTCATCAATTGAGTTTCTAAATATACGTGGTCAAGATTTAAATTTTAATGAAGAGTTTGATCATATTTTTTCATTGGGTGTGATCCATCATATCCCTGAATATGAAATCGTATGCAAAAAGATATATAAAGGTCTTAAACCAGGAGGAAAATTTATTATTTGGGTTTATGGATATGAAAATAATCAACTTTACTTAAGAATATTTAATAACCTCAGAAGAGTTACTAGAATAATTCCTGATTTACTTTTAAGAATTTTAAGCAAGTTTTTAAACATATCAGCAGTATTTTATATTATTTTATGTCGTATATTAAATATGCCTTTAAAAGATTATTTTAAAAATGTTTTCTCTAAATGTAGTTTTAAAAAAAGAGAAGAAATCATTTTTGATCAGTTAAATCCTTCATTCGCAAAATATTTTAAAAAAGAAGAATTACTTAGTTTATTAAAAACTTCAGGGTTTAAAAATATTGAAATTCATAACAGGCATAATTATAGTTGGACTGCTATAGCAGAGAAATAAATTATTTTTCTAATATTTTGTAAATCAAAAAATTATACAATTTAAAATTGAATTTTATTCAATTACTATAATTAAAAACCTTTTAGGACTGTGGTTCTAGATTTACTGTTAAAATAAAATTAATCTCTAAAGTTTACAAATTCAATTGGGAGATCAATATCGATGGCTTCTATTGCAGATATTACTTCTTGAAGATCGTCTCTTTCTTTTCCCTCAGCTCTTAATTCTTCACCTTGAATTTTAATTTGGATTTTAAGTTTTAGCTTTTTTATATTAGCAATAATTTTTTTAGCATTTTCTTGGCTAATACCTTCCATTAATTCACTAAGTTACCTGATAGTTGCACCAGCAGCGCTTTCTGAATTTTTAACAATTATTACTCTTGGATCTACTTTTCATCTTATAAGATGAATTTGCAGTAATTCATTTACTTGTTTTAATTTTAATTTATCTGGTGCCAGTGTAGTGATTAACTTATCTTTTCTTTCAATTGAAATTTTCAGTCTTTTAAAATCATATCGGTTATTAATTTCTCTTAAACAATTGGCAATAGCATCATTAAATTCTTGATAATTAATTTTACTTATTACATCAAACGAAGGCATAACTTTTTTATTACTATATCCAATAATGTATTTTTTAATTAGCACAATCTCTGTTATCATTCAGAAGTTGTTATTAATATTGACTTCAATTGGGTCAATGGTGTGGTAAGATTATTTTTTGAACGTTATCTAAACTAAAAAAGTGTTACTTGGATTGGTTGCGGGGGACGGATTTGAACCGCCGACCTTCAGGTTATGAGCCTGACGAGCTACCAGACTGCTCCACCCCGCGGTATACTTAAATTCTATTCTTAAGTTTATTTAATTTTTTAACTCTTTTAATATTCTCTTGTAGGATTCTTTTTTTCTTTTCAGAGGGTTTTTCATAAACACTCTTTAATTTTACCACTTTAAAGAAACCATCACGTTGCAGTTTCCTCTTTAAAACTCTAAGAGCTTGTTCAATATTGTTATCTTTAACTTCTATTTTCATAAATACCTTTAAAAAAATGAATAATTATCATTATAAAATTTTGATGTCTATTAAATTTATTCATTATTTGAAACTTCTCTTGCTTGTTTAGCTTTCTCTTTTTCTTTCTTTTCTCTTTTAATTCTTCTTTCAGCTTTTTCAATAGCATCTATTAAATCTTTCTGAAAAAATAGTCCTAAAGCAACAGGATCCTTTGGATTTAAATTATTATAATTCCAATAGCTTTTATTCTTAATCGAAGTGACAGCACCTTTTGTTACACCAACTAATTTTGCTATTTGAGAATCTTTCAATAATGAATGATGCTTGATTAACCATAAAGCTGAATCTGGTTTATCTTGCCTTTTAGATAGAGGGATATATTTTTTTGTCTTCTTATCTTCAGTTGATATTTCTATATCAGTATTTTTTATTTGTAGATCTTTATTTTCATCTTTAGATGCTAGCTCTATTTCTTCTCTTGTAAGTTGACCAGATATAATGGGGTTATAGGCCATTATTCCTTTTGCGACCTCACCATCTGCAATACCTTGAACTTCAACTTCATGTAAATCGCAAAATTTTGAAATTTGCTTAAATGTAAGAGTTGTATTTTCTACTAGCCAAACAGCAGTTGCCATAGGCATCAATGGTACGTTTGACATTTAATCCTTTTTTTCTGATCTGAAGTTTTGGAATTTCTTATTAAATTTACTAACACGACCCTTATCCATTAATTTCTGTTTTCCACCTGTCCAAGCAGCATGCGATTTTGGATCAATCTCTAACTTTAAGACCTCTCCTTCTTTTCCCCAAGTTGATCTTGTTTCAAATTGAGTTCCATCAGTCATCTCTACTTTTATTGTGTGGTAGTTTGGGTGTATGTCTTTTTTCATATCGAGACTTATAGCAAAAGAATCTTATAAAACAATTAAAAGTTCTCTAGTTTTTCAAGCATTTTATCGTTAATTGCCATGCTAGAAGCCCTTATTTGAATATTTTTATTTTGAGTAAGGTCAATTTCATTAATTATACCGCCAGCTTCTTTCAAAATTATTATACCTGCTGCTATATCCCATAAATTAAGGTTATTTTGAAAATAACCATCATATCGTCCAGCAGCAACATAAGCCATATCAAGTGCTGCACTACCAGACTGTCTTAAAGGTAAATCAACTTCATTTTTTGATAAGCCACCTGTAGCAAATAAGCAGCTATTAACATCTCTTTTCCTTGAAACTCTAATTCTTTGGTTATTAAAAAAAGCACCTTTCTCTTTTTCAGCATAAAACATTTCATCTTTTATTGGATCGTAAATTAACCCTGAAACTATTTCATCACCCGATTTGAGCGCAATTGATACGGCAAAATGGGGGATGCCATGTAAAAAATTTGTAGTTCCATCAATAGGATCTATAATCCAAGTATTATTTTTATCTTTGTTGATTTCTGAACCATCTTCTTCACTAATAATAGAGTAGTAGGGTCGTGCTTTTTTTAATTCTTCAATAATTATTTTTTCAGCTTTTAAGTCTGCATTTGATACAAAGTCTGTAGGCCCTTTAATTGAAACTTGTAGTTTTTCTACTTCTCCAAAATCTCTAATCAAAGCTCTAGAGGCTTTTTCAGCAGCTTTGATCATTATATTAAGATTAGCTGATATCGATTGCATAAGATTTATATCTTTTTTATATATTCCATAGTTCTAGTATCAACTATGATTTTATCTCCACTATCAATAAAAGGAGGCACTTGAATATTTATTCCATTATCTAAAGTAGCGGGCTTATAAGAGGAAGAAACTGTTTGACCTTTAAGTGCTACATCAGTTGTATCAATTGTACATGTGACTTGATTAGGTAGCTCTACCATTAAAGGTTCATCATGATAAAAGCTTATGTTTACTTCCAAGTTTTCTGTTAACATTTTACCTTTTTCACCGACAACTTCTTTTTTAATATTAATTTGTTCATATGATTTTGGATTCATAAAGTGATAATCTACTTCATCATCATAAAGATAATTAAATTTAGTTTCATCTAGAGATGCTTTTTCCACAGATTCACTTGATCTAAATCTTTCATTTAATTTTGTATTTTTATTTACACTTTTCATTTCAACTTGAGCAAAAGCACCACCCTTACCTGGTTTAACGTGTTGAGTTTTCAAAACTTGCCAAAGATCACCTTTGTATTCAATGAGCATACCAACTCTAATTTCACTTGCGTATAATTTCATTTTAATTTTTTAATAGCTTCTAATGGTTTGTATTTTTTATTATTCCAAATGTAGCCTGAAATAGCTAAAAAGTTAGCTTTATTCAAT
>Ga0114995_10001609_pt1 | contig 15810 bp, 16 predicted proteins | sample ArcticOcean_MG_C_11_FD_87038 | JGI IMG/M metagenome (GOLD analysis project Ga0114995, IMG submission 87038) | Marine microbial communities from western Arctic Ocean - ArcticOcean_MG_CB2_154 | ecosystem: Environmental > Aquatic > Marine > Oceanic | place: Arctic Ocean: Canada Basin | collected... | reverse complement strand
TTAATAAAAAAAGTAAATAATAGGATATAGCAGTTCATTAATCTACTTCTTAAGTGATGCCTTGAACTATTTCCCAGTTATTTGCTCTATTATATGCATATATCAAAGGCTTTAAAATTTTTTTTACATCTTTTATATCGGTCAAGGTAAATAGAATGCAATCTTTGAATGGGCTTGGCAAATCATATTTCACAACAATTTTATTTTTAAATAAATAATTAGCAATTTTTGCTACATTTTCGTTTTGTGAAACAGATACACATAAGTAATTTGAATTTCCAAAAGATTTTATCTTAATATTATTTTTTTTTAATTCGCACATAGCAAAAACCTTAGCTTTTTTCATGTCACCATATTTTTTTGAAAAAAATTTTTTATTTTTGATTATATTTTGAGTGATATCAATAGTTGGTGAATTAATTTCATAACCACCTCTAAATTTAGATAAGTATTCAATTCTTTTTTCACTAGCTACAATGTACCCAACTCTGAGAGATGCTAAGCCATAATATTTAGAGAAAGTTCTTAATACAATAAAATTGTTATATCTATTTATTAATGGAATGAGGTTTAAATTATAATAAGGATAATATGCATCATCTAAAGCTACAATAATATTTTTTTTCTTACAAGTTATACAAATTTTTTTAATTTCTTTTATTGAAAGAACAAAATCATTTGGAGCACCTGGATTTGTTAAAAAAATTATGCTTGTTTTTTTATCAATTTTATCAAGATACGAGTTAGCATTTAACTTAAGTTCTTTATCGTATTCTACTTTTTTTAAATTGATGTTGTTAACTTTTGCAAAAACTGAGTATAAAATAAATGTGGGATATGCCACAATAATATTTTGTCCCTTTTTTGTATAGCCTTCTATAATTTGTTTAATTCCACCTGTGCAACCTTCTGTAATTAAAATTTTATTTTGCTTGACGTTAATAAACCTACTTAAAAATTTATAAAATTTATCTAATTGCGGATAATGATTAAGGTTAAGCTTTTTATAATATCTATATAATTTTAAACTTGCTTTTGCTGTATTAAAACCAAATTCTTGACGATCAACAAGCAAATATTCTTTTTTATTTATTTGATCTCTATATTGGGCTGGTCTAGATCTTAAAATATTTTTAATGTAACTTTTTTCTGTAAAACTCATTTTCAGCTTTTATATATGTTATGATAGCTAATGACAAATATCATTTATATTTTTTTCATTTAAATCTAAAACCTTGTCAAAGTATTTAATTAAGTTTTTGTTGTGAGTGATAAATATTATTGTTTTTTCTTTTAATTTTAGAATCTCATTAATAATTTCTATTTCAGTTTTTTCATCTAAGTTATTAGTGGCTTCATCAAAAATAATTATTTGAGGATCTTTATATATCGCTCTAGCTATAGAAATTCTTTGTTTTTGACCTCCAGAAATCTGTGAGCCATCATCTCCAATAAATGATTTAAACTTACTCTCTTTATCTTCCACAAATTTAGTTAATTTTGCAAAATTTAAAGCTTTTTTTAAATTTAAATAATTTATCTTACTTTCATTAAACTCTAGGGAAATATTTTTTTCAATACTATCATCAAATAAAAAGGTTTGTTGAGGAACGTAACCAATAACATTATTAAGATCATATTTTGTATTACTTAAATCGTTATTATCTATAATTATTTGACCACTATTTGGTTTTAATAATCCTAAAATAATATCTATTAAAGTTGATTTTCCAGATCCACTTGTTCCCATAATTATTAATTTTTCTCCTTTATTAATTTCTAAATTGAATTTTTGAAAAACTTCTTTTGTGTTGTCCCCATACGAAAAACTCACATCTTTTAAAATAATTTTTTCATTAAAAGCAGTTAAAGAAATTTGATTATAATCTTTAAAAATTCTATTTTCTTTATTATCTATCAAAATACTTTTTAAAACTTCAAAACTTTCTTTACCAAATTTATAATTTTGAAATGCTTGTAAAATTTTTGCTACAGAAGGAACTAACTTTATTGCAGCTACTGCATACAGTGCCATTATAGAAACAAATTTTAAATCATCATCATCTTTAAAAAATAATACCAATACTGTAAATAAAAATATGGTTACAAATTCTAAACTTATACGCGGTAAGGTTTGTAAAAAGTTCAAATTTCTCTCATTTTTTAAATTATTTAATAATACAGAATGAATTTGACCAGTATACAAATCAACTTTTGAATTAATTTTAATAAACTTCAACCCTTTAAAGAACTCATTTAAATATCTTGTTGCTAATTGACTTAACTTAACTGCGTTTTTTCCCATGACTCTAATTTTTTGATGTGTCAAGAAAAAATAAATAATTGAGAACAAAAGAAACATTGACATCAAAAAAACTGTTTTTTCAAAATCATGAAAAAGTAGTAGAGTTACAATTAAAGTAAAAAGAAATAATTCAGAAAAAATCGAGATAATGGAACTGATAAAATTATATGCAAAAATATTTGTTGTTTGATTTACATTTACAAGTAATTCAGAATAATTCTTTCCTAAATATTTTATATAACTCATATTGAGATATTTATTAAGCATTTTTTGTTTTGTAAAAAAAGCAATTTTTAAAAAACAATCCATATTAAAAAAAATTATAAAAATTGAAAAAACTGTTTTAAGAAAATAGATGGTAATAAATACTATCAATATATTATCTAGAGAATATAGATGTTCATAATTTAAATTTTTCATAAAACTATACAAAAACATGTTTCCTTCATTTTGATTCAAAATTAAATCCATTAAAGGCATTATCATTGCTAAACTTAAAGTTTCTAAGCCCACTAAAAAAATGGATAAAATTATACATATCAACAATCTTAGTAAATTTTTCAGTCCGATGACGGAGGAGGTAGATCCCATTTATAGTAATTTATTTAGAGACATCATGTTAATTAAAAAAATATTTGGCTAGATCTTACTTACTAACTTTTTTACTATATTAAAACTATAAATTTATTTTAAATACTTTTGTTAAAGTAATTAAAACTTCAAATTCATTATATAATCAATATAAATACATAATGTGCTTAGAAATTTCCTTAAAAAACTATACTTCAAACGGATTTGTCTTACTTAAAAACGTATTTTCACATAATAATATTAAAAAATTCTTCTAGATTTAGATGTTGCAAAGAAATTATTAAAAAAAACTAAAGATAAAAAATTTTTTCACAAGACTAAGGATGATAAGATAAATACTATTCATAATGTTCAAGAGTTTTATAAAAAAAATAAAATAAAATCTTTGGTAAAAAAAAAGAACTTTATTTATGTATAATAAATATTTTTGGTAAATCTTTTAAAATAAGTAATATAGAGTTTTTTTTAAAACCAAAAAAAACTGGTATGCCGAGCCCGTTTCACCAAGATAATTTTTATTGGAATATTGAGAATGCAGAAGCTCTTAATGTCTGGATTGCATTAACTAAATCAAGCAAGAATAATGGGGGGATTGTGTTATTTAAAAGAGTCTCATAATTTGGGAACTATAAAACATGAAATTTATTTTGCGAAAGGATCATCACAAAAAATATCAAATAAAATTTTAAATAAATTAAACTTTAAGAAAAATAACTCTGATATCGCAATTGGATCAAAATATTTATCAAATTCTATAATAGTAAAACGATCGATTGTTAGAAGTTTGATTAGCTTGGGTGTTAGTTTAATTTGTAGATTTTTATTTAATAGCAATATTAAAAACTACACTAATAGTCAAAGAGTTTTAAAGAAAAAAAATAATGTAAGCTTACCGAATGAAAACTTAGGTATACTTCTTTACGCAATAATAATTAATGGCAAGATTACAGGATATTCTTCTTATTATATTGGCAATGACACAAGTCATTGGGATATTTATAGTTTTAATTTTCTTTTAAATATAAAATTAATTTTTGAATATTATTTAAAAAAAATACTTAAATAAATAAAAATGATTATCTTTCTAAATTACCAAAAAAACCTCTCTAATGGAATTAAAAAAATTAGCTGTAGTGTCAAAGACCTTAGGTTAAAATCAAATTTATCCAATTTAGATTTCTTAAGACTGAAAATGATTTGTTAATTTTTAAAATGGATTGTAAATAATAATTTTATGCTTCTTATATTTTAATGCGTTTAAGCCTTGAGTATACTTTAAAGTAATAGATCCCTTTCAATATTTTCAATTACAATGTTCCAAGCTAACTTTTCTGGCGATCCTTTTGTTTTAATATAATTTTCTATATATTTTTCATATTTTTTATCATCTACATTTAAATAATTTTTAAGATCATTAACCTTTGGTAAAGCGCTGAGATTAATAACCTTTTTGCCTAGGATTGTAGCAAAGTTATCGATGTTTTTTGCATAATTTTTGGCATAAAGTTTATTTTGAATTTCATCAGTTGTTATAAAAATGATAGGTTTTTTCATTATTACAGCCAATTGCAACGATGTACTACAATGGGCCACCACAACATCCGCACCTCTTATTAACTCGAAAGTCTTATTTTCTAAAATAGGATGTTTATACTTTATCCTTTTATTTTTATAATTAGATCTTGGATGAGCCGCAATTTTAACGTTAAGCTTTAATAGCTTTGCTATTTTATCCAACCCAAGATCCATAATAGGATAATAATTTTCTGGAGTTATGAATGGCGTAATTTCTAGACGAATAAAATCTGAGTGATAAGGGCCATCTTCATCTAAAAACACAATAAAATTCTTATTTTTATTTGATTTTATCTGCTTTTCTTGAATAAGAAAATCATAATCAAAATTATGCGCTTTAATGACCGATGTTTTTTTATGATTAACGCCTAGCATGGATTTGGTTCCACCAACTATTAAGTAGTCTGGAAAATATCTTATAGCCCTAATTTTCTCAAGTCTATTTTGTAGAAAAGGTATTAATTTTTTAACAAGAACGATTGGGTTTTTAATTAAATTAAGTAATTTCGGAAAATTTTTATCAGCATTAAATTGTGGTATAGACCCAAGTTCTAATTTAACTAATAAACCATGGTAACGAGCGATACTTCTAATTTTCTGCTCCTTGCTAGAGTATCCAAGAATATCTATAAATACAACCTTGTTTTGTAAATTGTCCAGAGTTGATAAAGCTTCGTTAATGTTTTTAAAAATTGTCAAGCCCTCAAAATTAATACTTAGGTTGTCTCCATCAATTGCTCTACTAAATTTTGGAAATAAAAAATTTGTAAGGTCAAAAACCTTAACTTTCCAATTATTATCAATCCAATTTTTAATACCGAAACGCTCAAAGTTCCTTGAACTAAAAGGTGAGTTAACAAGATAGATAACTTGTTTTTTGCTGTAAGAATTCAAATATTTTTATAAATTTAGATTGCAAAATTAACCTACTATCTAAAGTATTAAATATTATTACACAAGTATTTTGTAGTTGTAATTATTTTATCAACACATAATTTTGAAAGTTAAGATTTTGTCTTTTACTTGACAAATTATCATATATATTCATTATATTATTGTTTCATGAATAATTTAAAAAAGTTACAAAATCATTATAATGAAAAAGGTTGGGTAATTTATAAAAAGCTTTTTTCTAAAGATGAAATAAACCTTGTTAACTCTACTATTGATGATTTTTTAAAAGAAAAAATTAAATCAATTAATAAAATAAATAGAACAATTAATTTTACAGGTAATAAAAAAGACATTAAACATTTAAACTCTTTTCATGAATTGGCTCAATGTGAAGAAATTAAAAATTTTGCTGAGAAAAAACATGTATTAGGTATTGCCCAAGTATTTCTAAATTCAAATCCAGAATTTAGATGTTGTGAATTATTTGCTAAACCTGCAATGGTAGGACTACCGTCACCTGACCATCAAGATAATTATTATTGGGCAGTAAAAGGATCTAACGCATTAACTATTTGGATTGCTTTAGATAATTCCAATAAAGATAATGGATGTGTGCATTATTATGATGGATCACATAAATATGGCATACTGAAACATCAACCTTCATTTGCAAAGGGAAGTTCTCAAAAAATTTCAGATATAAATTTTTTAAAAAAATTTAAAATCTCTTATCCAGAACTTCTGCCAGGAGATGCATTAATACATCACTCACTTGCTGTGCATGGAAGTTCAAAAAATATCTCTAAAAACAGTAGAAGGGGTTTTACCATTCAGTTTAAAGATAAGAATGCCACTTATGATCTTGAGCAAATCGATGTCTATGAAAAAAGTTTAAACAATCAAATTCAATTAAGATCATAATTTAATTAGATGCCTGGTTTTGAACTAATTAACAATGAAGAGCAAAAAGCTGTAAATTCTATTTTTAAAAATGGAGGAGTTTTATTCGCACATGGTTTTGAAAAAATCAGAAAACACTTTCATGTCCGAGAGTTTGAAAAAAAAACAAGTATATTTTTTAAATGTAAACATGCCTTAGCGGTAACCTCGGGAACTGCTGCAATTAAAATAGGTCTTAAAGCCTTAGGTGTAAAACCAGGAGATGAAATTATAACTCAAGCATTTAATTTTGTCGCTACAATAGAAGCAATTATAGAAGTTGGGGCAAGACCTATTATTGTGAATGTTGATAAAACACTGAACATGGACATTAAAGATTTAAGAAAAAAAATTACAAAAAAGACAAGAGTTGTTTTGCCTGTTCATATGCTTGGATATCCGTGTGATATGCAAAATATAAAAAAAATATGTAAAGAAAATAAGATAAAAATACTAGAGGATAATTGCGAATCAATTGGAGGTAAATATAATAAAAAATTTCTAGGTAGTATTGGTGATATAGGTGTTTTGAGTTTAGACTTTGGCAAAACTATAACAACAGGAGAAGGTGGAATGATCTTAACCAATAATAAAAGATATTATAATTATTGTAGACAATATCACGATCATGGCCACAAAAATGTTAAAAATTTAAGCAGAGGAAATGATAAGGCTTCCATGGCTGGTTTTAATTATAGAATGACAGAATTACAAGGTGCCATTGGCAAGGTGCAACTAAAAAAATTAAATTTTCTTTTAATGGATAATAGAAACAAATTTAAAATAATTGAAAAAAATATAAAGGTTTTTAAACATAGAGAAATGCCAAAAAATGGCCAATCAAATTTTGATAATTTTATATTTTATATTAAAAGTAATTATGAAAAAAAAAAAGTTTTAGAAATTCTAAAAAAATATAAAATTGGAACAAAAAATTTACCTGATGCCATAAAATGGCACTGCTCATTTTATTGGAAACATATTTTTAAAAAAAGAGAGCGCCAAAGTTACTTAAAAACAAAAAAAATTTTAGATAAAGCTATTGCAATTCCAATTTTTTTTAAAAAAAGTACATCATTTTATAAAAAATTGTCTTCAGAAATAAATAAAATTAATGAAATTGTTTAACGATTTTATATTTATTATACCGGCAAGAAAAGGTTCTAAAGGAATTAAAAATAAAAACATTATTAAGATTAAGAATAAAAGCATGGTAGAATATACTTTTGAAACAATACGTAAAATTACTATTGATAGAAAGTATGTATTATCAGACAGTGATGAGGTAAAAAAAATTGCAAATAAATATAAAATTAATACAGCCTACCAAAGGTCTAAAAAATTATCAAAAGACAACACAAAATTAATTGATAACCTGTGCCACTTTAATAAATTTATAGATAATAAAGTTGGATTTAAACACTATGTTATCCTTCAACCAACCTCACCATTAAGGAGCTATAAAGATATAAGAAACTCTATACTAAAATATTTAGAGAAAAAATCAGAAAGTTTATTTTCTATATCTCCCTCTCTTGAGCATCCTAGTGAAAGTATTTTTTTTAAAAAAAATAAAATTAATTACTTCCATAAAAGTAAGTACAATCTTAGACAAAATTACAAAGAAAGTTATTTTATTAATGGGGCAATTTATATTTTTAATAGAAAACTTCTAAAACAAAAAAAAATAATATCAGATAAAAAACATACCACATTTATAATGACAAAAAAAAATTCAATAGATATAAATGATTATCAGGATTTAGTGATAGCGAAAAAACTAATATAAATTAACAAATACTTTACAAGTTCAAAATAAATTAAGCTTAAAAAATTTATTTAAATTAATTTAAAATTTTAAGTGATATTCAAGGTTTGCTTTTTTATAATCATTAAATCTTCCAACGTCTAACCAATATTCTCCGACGGGAAAACAAATTGTTTTATGTTTACTAATTATAATTTTCTTAAAAAGTGAGGTCATATCGTAAAATTTTTCAGGAATTAAATTTATACACCCTGGATCTAGTACATAAGCTCCTGCGTTTATAAAAAATTTATGTATTGGTTTTTCTTCAATAGAAACAATATTTTCAATATCTAATTTTACTTCGCCATAAGGCGACTCAATGTTATATTCACTAATACACATTGTGGCTTTAGAGCGGTGTTCTACATGATAATCGAGCAATTTTTCAAAATTAAGATCAGTCAACAAGTCTCCATTAATAACAAAAAAGGGCTCTTTAGGTTTTTTTTTAAAAAGGCTTAGGGCTCCAGCAGTACCCATTCTTTTTTTTTCTTGTATATATTCAATATTTACCCCAAAATTTTTTCCATTTTTAAAGTAATCTTTTATTATTTTAGATTTATAGTTCACGCAAATTATAAAATTTATATATCCACTTTCTTTAAATTTTTCTAATATTATTTGTAGGATTGGTTTATTTCCTACTTTTAACATTGGTTTTGGAATATTTTTTGTAAGTGGCCTTAGGCGCATTCCCTTTCCACCAGCCATTATCACTACTTTATTAGATTTACTTTTTGCTTTTATAAGATTGCTCAATATGTGGATATCTATTACTTTGTCATTTTTATCCACTACTGGTATTTGATGAATTTTATTAGAAAGGGCTATATCTAATAACTTTTCTTTGCTGATATTTTTTTTAACAACAATAGGTCTTTTAAAAAAGATTGACTTAATTGAACTATTTGCATCTAATCCTTTTAAAAGCCCACTTCTAATATCTCCATCGGTTAAGGTACCTAACAAATTTCCTCTTCTATTAACTACAACTGCAATTTGAACAGCTCCTTCAGATATAATTCTTAGGGCTTGTTTAATTGTTGCATTGGGTGTGATTTTTATTTTTTCTATATTTTTCATAGAATTTCTTTTAATAACACAAAACTTTCAGCAAACTTACATCCAGAAATTGAACCTCGAATGGTTGCTAGAGCTTTTATACTCCTCTCACTTCTGGGAAACGGATATTTTTTGATTTCACTTTCGTAAACTTTCATTATTTTAATTTTTTTATCCATATATTTGCTTATCTCTATAAATGTGTTGGGTACAAAACTGTCTTTATTAATACTTGGGGCAAATTCAGTTTCACTTAAAGTTTCCATCATGTATATTTTTTTAATAAATGGATATCTAAATGATTTGCTGCAACTATAACTGGCTTCAAATATTTTTTTATGATCAGTATGAACATCTTCTTTAAAGGGAAGATAAACAGTATCTGGTTTTACTTTATTGATCGCTTTTGATATTTTTTCAATTATTTCAGTCATACTATACTGATCCACTTTAGCAGTTTCAAATTGTAGGCGTTGAACACTGTTAAAATTAAAAAGTTTTGAGACTTTGTTTATTTCTTTTTCTCTAGTTTGATAATAGCTATGATTTTTATTTAAAGTTGTGCAGATAAGCCAATGTATTTGATCTCCATTTGCTTTATGTTTAAGTAAACTTCCCCCACAACCCAAAGTTTCATCGTCAGGATGTACAGCCACAACTAATATCTTATTTTTCAAAAGTATTCTCCAATCTTAGGTAATTTTCTAAATTCATGGTGTGTAATTTCTATACATCCATCATATGATTTTATTAAGATTTTATTTTCATTAATATCTAAAACTTTCCCACTTTCAATATTATTCTTATTATTTTCAATTATTTTTACCTTCCAGATAATAATTTTTTTTCCTTTATATTTAACATGAGCTCCAACATATGGTTTTGTTAAAGCTCTAACTAGATTATAAATAGCCTGACTTGTCATTCTAAAATCTATTTGACCATCAGTTTCAACACGTTTTCTCCATCTATTGGAAGTCTCATTATCTTGTTTAATAGTGTGATAATTTTTTTTTTGAAGCAAGGGTAAAAATTCTTCTATTTGTAATAAGGCTATATTAACAATCTTGTCATATAAAACTTGTGCATCATCAGTGCTTAAAATATCAAGGTCTCTTTGAGATAAAATTTCTCCACTATCAGCCTCATCCTCCATAAAAAAAAATGTCGAAGCACATTTTTTAAGTCCTAATGATATTGCCCAAATTAATGGATGGCGACCTCTGTTTTGTGGTAATTTAGATGGATGAAATCCCAAAACGCCCATTGGTGCTAATGTTAATAGGTTTTTTTTTAATAAATTTGACCACCCGAAACAAAAAATAATGTCAGGACTAAGAGATTTAATCCAATTATAATTATTTAGTAAATTAATATCATTAATTAGCCTAACTGGTATTTTGTTTTTTTCACATATAGGTCTTAGATCAGCAAAATCACTATTGAATTCAGATTTTTCTTTAGTGCATACACCCACTACTTGAGCATTGAGCTCTATTAGTTTTTGAAGAGCTTTTTTTGAAAACTCTACAGTGCCTATAAATAATATTCTCATGACGAAAACTTCACATTAAAAAAAACTTTTTTTAAAAGATCCTTTAGTTTTACAGTTTTTAAAACTTTAATAATTTTTTGACTTGCATATCCATCCCCGTAAGGATTTCTGACATTTTTTAAAAGTGTTTGAAATTCGTTTGAATAAATTTTTTTAATAGTTTCTTTTATACTTTTTTTATTTGGTGAACAGTCAATTACACTCTTTGCTTTTATTCTTCCGTTTTGTCTGTCTCCGATATTTATAGTTCCAATTTTAAAACTTGGTGCTTCTAGCAGACCGCTTGAACTATTGCCAATAATAAAATCCATATATTGTAAACAGCTTAAAAAATTTAGCTGACCCATAGAAGTTATTGCTATAGATTTATTTGAATTTTTATTTGTATATTCATCAATCATAGAGTTTATAATTCTTCCATCTATATCACCATTTGTTTTGGTGAAAATGATATTTGTATCTTTTAATTCATCGATAGTGTCCAATAGTTCTTGAAATTGTGTTTTTGATGTCTTGCTCTCTAACGTTACAGGATGAAAAGTAACTAAAATATTTTTGATATTTAAATTGAAATTTATTGATACTTCAAATTTTTCTTTTGATAAAAGTTTAAGTCTTTTAATATTTTCAATTCCAACACCTCCTACGTTAAAAACTCTATTGGGTTCTTCACCTAGTTGTATCACTCTTTTGGAATATTCTTCTGTAGCAGTAAAATGTAAATGACTCATTTTACTAATACAATGTCGAATAGCCTCATCAATGAGACCCTCCGTAGCTTCACCACCATGAATATGAGCTATTGGTATTTTTGCTATCATGCCTGCGCTAGCCACACTAAAAATTTCATATCTATCACCTAAAACCACAATAATATCAGGTTTTATTTCATTATAAGCTTCTGAAAAGGATTTTTGAGCTATACTCATAGATCTTGAAATACCTATACTTGTGTCAGATGATAGATTTATATCTATTTTTTTATCAATTTTAAAATCTTTCTCTATCTCTTTATAAGTCAAACCAAACTCGAAACTTAAGTGCGTTCCTGTAACAATCAGTTGAAGCTCAAGGTCTTGATCAGCCTCAACTGCTTTTATCAACCAATAAAGCAACCCATATTCTGCACGTGAGCCTGTCACAATGCAAATTTTTTTCTTTATCATATCATGTCATCTTCTTTGTAATTTTTTTTTGCTTTAGTTCCTATAACTTCGTCCCATTTCATAGCGCTTATGCCTCCACCTGGTCTTTTTACCGCAAGATTGTTTTCACTTAAAACATCACCTTTTTTTATCATAGTTTTTGCAACTATTGATTTTCTAACTGTCAGCATATTTGACAACTCGCTCTTAGAAGGTTTTTTAATACCATTACCAAGGGCTAACTCTATATTTCTGATGGCCGTTACCATAGCCTTAAGCTGAAGTGGTTCTAGACTGGCTTTATGATCTGGTCCCTCCATTTTGCAATCTAAAGTAAAATGTTTTTCTATACATTTTGCACCCATTGCAACTGCCGCTATATCAATTTCTATCCCTAAAGTATGGTCGCTGTATCCAAAATCTACATTTAATTCATTTCCAATTGTTACCATTGCTTTTAAATTTACATCTTCCATTGGAGTTGGGTACTCAGTATTAGCATGCAATAATGTGATATTGCTTTTTTTGGTACCTGAATTAATCAAAATATCTAAGGCATTCTTGACTTCAACAATATTTGACATTCCTGTTGAGAGGATTAATTTTTTATTTAGCCTTCCTATACTTCTAAGGTATGGAAGATTTGTAATCTCACCACTTGGTATTTTAAATATTTCTAATCCTAAGTTTTTTAATAATTCTATGCTATCGTGATCGAAGGGAGATGATAAAAATTTTATTTTTTTATTTTTACTGTAATTAATTAGCTCAATATGCATTTCTTTGCTCAATTCAAGTTTTTTAAGCATACTAAATTGGTTTTCTTTTTTATCGGTTGTATTTTTTTGATAATTTGCTTTTTCAGAATTTTTTGTAGCTAAGTTTTTTGCTTTAAATGTTTGAAACTTAACAGCATCAGCTCCTGCATCAGACGCAACATCAATTAATTTCTTTGCTAAATCAATTGATCCATTGTGATTAACGCCTGCCTCAGCAATAATAAATACACTCATTTAACTAAAGTCATAGCTTTGATAAAGCTATTTTCCTTTATTGTGATGTTGTCTTTTGTTGTCACATTACTGCCAATGAAACATTTGGGTCCAATTTTAACCCCACCGTTAATTATTGCATTGGTAGAAATATGACAATGGCTAGATATCAAACAATCATGTTCAATCAATGCTTTTGAATTTATAATACAATTGTCACCAATAAATGTATTAGCATTAACTATTGCATGATGCATCACAACAGTGCCATTACCAATTTTTGAATGTTTTGAAATGTAAGCATTTGGAGAAATAATAGAGGGAAGTGTAAATCCAGCTTTGTTAGCTAAATCAAACAGTTTTATTCTTAATGATGGTGATTTAATCTGACCAACCGTTATTAAAGCATAATGATACTTTTTAGCTAAACTCTCTAAATCAAAATCATTTCCAATAACTTGATACCCTAAAATTTTAGACCCCAAAAGCTCCTGTTTGTCTACTACACCAGCAATTTCAAACTGATTTTGTTGTTCGATGACATCAATTACTGATTTGCAATGATCACCGCCGCCAATTAAAATAATTTTATTCATAATGTAACGCTACTTGGTATATTTACAACTCGTTCATCTAGCCACTTTGAGTTTTTTAAATCATCACATTGCGAATCTTTAAACATTGGTAACTTGTTCATTAATGTCCAAATAGGTCTAGTCATAACACCATTAGAATTAGTTTCATCTAAAAATTTATCTCGTTGTTTTTTGTTTTTAAGAATAATAGAGTTTAACCAATAATTTGATTTACTATCTTTTGGTTCTTTTAAAAAATCAAAATTAATATTTTTTAAAAAAACTTCATACTTATTTGCTAAATTGCGTTTATTAATAATAAAATTATTTAGTTGTTCTAATTGTGCAACCAATAAAGCAGCATTTAGATTTGGCATTCGATAATTATAGCCAACTATATCATGATTAAAATCCCATTTATGTGGTATTTTAGCTGTTGTCGTTAGATACTTGGCTTTTTCTGCAAGAGATTTATCGTCAGTAATTATACAGCCTCCTCCTCCAGCCGTAATTATCTTGTTGCCATTAAAACTCATAACTCCTAGTTGCCCAAAAATGCCTGTGTGTCTATCTTTATAAAAACTACCAACACTTTCAGCAGCATCTTCAATTAAAAATATGCAATACTCATCACAAATTTTTTTAATTTCATCTATTTTGCAAGGATGACCATAAGTATGCATAGGCACGCATGCTTTAATGATCTTACCAGTTTTGTTATTTACACATTGTTTATTTTTAATTATTGTATTGCTTTCTAAAAAAGACCTAAGTGCAGAGGGTGATAAACCCATAGTATCTTTCTCAACATCAACAAATATAGGCTTTGCATTGCAATAGCTAATAGCATTACAGGTTGCAACAAATGTTAGTGGTTGAGTTATCACCTCACTATTTTTATCAACATCAGCTAAAATCAAAGATATGTGTAGTGCTGAAGTACCATTGCTTGTTGCAATAGCATATTTTGCACCAGTGTATTTTGCTATTTTCTCTTCAAAGTCATCGACAAACTTACCAACAGAGGAAACAAATGTTGAGTCAATGCATTCATTTAAATATTTTTTTTCGTTTCCTAAAAATCTTGGTTCGTGAAGAGGTATAAATTTATTTTCATTATATATTGATTTTATAAAATTGATTACAGCTAAATTTAGATTAACATTATTTTTGCGCATGAGGAATGTTATAGTATTTTTGATCCTCAGGATCTTGAATTATATTGTCTTCAATTACACATTTAATCTCCCTAATACCATCAGGAACTGTCATACTTATTTTAAAACCAAGCTCTTTTTTGATTTTATCACAATTAACTCTATAGTCTCTTGCATCTTCATTTTTAGCTACGTATTTAATCTTTGTATCAGGAAATACTTTTTTTATCTCATTAACAATCATTTGTTTTGTATAGTTTTCTTTTGTATCTCCAACATTAAAAACATTATATGCAACTTTTTCATTAGGTGATTTTAGAACAGTGATAAATGCATTTGAGAAATCTTTTACATGGCAATAGGGTCTCCAAAATTGTTCTCCAAATATTACAAGCTCTTTTCCAAGTACAACATCTTTGGTAAACTCGTTAACAGTTAGATCAAACCTCATTCTTGGTGAAAGACCATATACAGTTGCAAAACGTAAAGAAGTGGCTGAAAATTCATCAGTTTTTTTCATCTCACTCAACATATATTTTTCAAATTTTACTTTTAGTTCTGCGTATAAAGATACCGGGGCTAATCTAGAATTTTCATCTACAAAAGCTTCTGGATCATCCATCTTTCCATAATTACTACATGTTGATGCAAATATAAATTTAGATACACCTGCACTTTTAGATTTTTCTATTAACCATTTGCTAGACGTCAAATTAGTTTTATTTGCAAGATCCGAATTTAATTTGCAAGCAGGATCACCTACGATTGCTGCTAAATGTATAACCCCATCAAAATTATTTTTTAAAAATATATTATCTAACTTTTCACTGTCATTAATATCACAATTGATAAAAGTAAAATTTTTATTATGCCAAATATCCAATAAAGACTCTCCACCAAACATTAGATTGTCAACACATGTTACAGAATATCTATTAGCTAGTAGTTCTCTTAATAGCCCTGATCCAACATATCCAGCGCCTCCTGTTACTAGTATATTTTTCATTTAGCTTTTAATTAAAATCCTTGTTTATGAATGTTTTAATTTATGTATGTTTTGCAATAACCTAAAGTTTTCATTTTTTAAAAATTACTATTAATAATAAATTAACTTATAATATAAAACTTTTTTTGGATAATGTTATATTTATATTTTATTATTTATTTACTAAAAATATACAACAATGCTAATTTAATAATGATAGTAAAT
>Ga0114995_10001603_pt1 | contig 15843 bp, 10 predicted proteins | sample ArcticOcean_MG_C_11_FD_87038 | JGI IMG/M metagenome (GOLD analysis project Ga0114995, IMG submission 87038) | Marine microbial communities from western Arctic Ocean - ArcticOcean_MG_CB2_154 | ecosystem: Environmental > Aquatic > Marine > Oceanic | place: Arctic Ocean: Canada Basin | collected... | reverse complement strand
TAGAACGCAGCCTCATAGGGTTGGATACTCTAGAGTTAGAAAAGTCTTGCTGGTTTGAACTAAAGTCTTCATTGCGGGTGTCAAAGTTTCATAGCGAGTCTTCATAGTCTGCCCTAAAGGGGTCTAAAACCCTAGTGTACGATAGGGGCGCTATTGCATAGGTTGAGTTGGCCGAGACAAACCCGTTTTTAGTGTAGATGTTAAATAGCGCGTTTTTCAGGGAGTCGTAAGAGTCTTCTATAGACTCGCTGGTGTACTCGTTGTACGGGGTTATAAAACCGGACTTGGGTAATAAAGGTGAGTTTATAAAACCTTCTTTAGAGAATAGAGATAGGCTGGAAGCCTCACCGTCACTTTTAAGTGGCTTGTAGAGCTTCGAGTTTTTGAATTTGTGGGATCTATTACTGGAGGCGTATAGCTCTTCTTGCCTTTTCAGTAGGGAAGAGTCGTTGTAGCTGTTTAGCGATGAGAGGTACTCGTCTTGTATAAAAGAAGAGAACGTAGTTTCTCAAAAACAGTCTTCTAAGGATTCTAAGGCTTGTCAGTTTTTGAAATCGTATTCTGCATACTCGTTTACGCTCGGTAAATAAAAATTACTTGAAAACGAATTTAGCATTATGTTGTTCTTAAGCCTATTTGAGCTATCTGTGTTGCTTCACACTGTCTCCCAGTACTCAGAGAATAGGTGAGACGGGGCAGTTTCTTCTTTACTTTTCATTACCCTAGGGGCAGCTTCCTCCTTGAGATTCTCAAACTTGTTATAGCTCTTGTCAACCCAGTTCGGGTCGTTAGAGTATATAGGGGAATTAGTGCTGGAGGTTGCCACGTTTAGCGCTGAGAGTTTGCTCGTAGTAGGACTAGATACTCAGTCCGAGCTGGAAGAATTGTATAATGAGGCCTCAGATGAGCCAGCACTAGACAATATATCATTAAGGTTACTGTTGCTGGATGAAAAGTTGAATTGACCTTTATCAGTGTGCAACTTGTTAACTAGCCTGGCATTCTTGTCAGGGCTTAGAAACCCTAAGTTAGCCGATTTTAAATCTTTAAACTTACTTGACACCTCGTTGTTAGCAAAAGCAACTTCTGCCTCAGAGTATTTTAACTGTGGTGATAAATCCGTGTACTCGGAGACTGGAAGATTCGTAGTTGCTTTTCTGGTGCTAGCGCTGGCCAGGGAAAACTTTAAAGGATTCGCGAAATGTTTGCCGTCAGTTGTAGTGTTTATATTAGTAGAGTTGTCACTCGCATTCGGCAACATAGGCAAATTAGCACCGCTGGGATTGGCAGTAGACAACTGGCTACTTAGCCTGTTAGAGGCTGCAAAGTCTGAGAAATGGGTGTCGGGCGCGGAATTAGCGTTGCTTAAAGCAAAACTATTAGACTTTTGTTCAGCTGATAAGTTAAAGTTATAGTCTAAATACTTGCTTACGGAGTTGCTTTCTAAGTTAGATGAAAGGTTAGCTTGTGTTGATAATAGCGCTGAATAGCTGTCTTGTCTGTCAGTGTAATAGTCTTTGGAGTTTATAAGCTTAGCGTTGTTATTGTATAAGCTGGATAAAACGCCGAATTTCGAGTAACCCACGGTAGAGCTATCAAACAGACTAGTAGAGGGCGACTTAGAGTGGTACTGTATTTTTTTAAAGGCTGAGCTATCTTGCATAGAAGATAATCCAACTTTAGAAAAATCCGATAGGTTAACAAGGCCATTGTTGTCGGAAGGTGATATAACCAAATGTGCTGGAGAGACTGACAGGTTTTGGAGGCTCTTACCTTGATATGACTTTCAGAAGGAGTTTGCATCAGAGTTTTGCGCTGATGAGTTATTGTACTTTATAGAATTTCCGACCAAAGTCGAGTAGGAGGGCTTAACGTTATAATTGAGATCGATACTCTTGGGATAGAAGTATTCTCATCCCCACTGGTACGCTCTTATACCGATGACTATTTCGCCGGTACCAAAACCGTCGTAGTAATCCGTGGCATCCACACTTTCAGATATGATAATAGAAGCTGCTCAAGATACCGGGACGGTTGCAGTTATTAAGTCAGCACATTTAGATCTACTAACTCCTCGAGTTTCCCTCTTAGGTTTGTTACGCAAGTTACATCACCTCACGACGTTGATAAATGTTATGAAATAAAACATGATAAGAGAAATAAACATAAATCATAATCAGTGCTGATAATGTAATATGTGAATAAATCAAAGCTCTTCATGTACAAACGAGGGTGAAGCTATAAAAGGTTCGGGGTAGTATAATTTAACATCAGGCGTAGATTCCACCTCCTGTAAACACTCTTCACCGAACCTGGTTCATAAATCTAGCACTTCGATATTGTCCTCCATAGATGGGAAGATTTTGACTAGCTCGTCAACGTCGTTTTTAACCAGAGAAAGGTCTATTAAAGACTCTAAGTCTAAAAACTTAAAAAGGTTGGCTTCTTGGGCCGACTGAAGTTCCTGTGACATACTGTAGCTAACTTGGGTGTTTATATCTAACACTATAGAGTCGCTATATATGTACTTGAACTCACTTATAATGTAAGAAAAGTCGTGGAAGTTTTCAGAGTTTACGCCCAGCATATCAACTAGGTTTGGAAAACTGAGATAGTCCGAAGAGATTTCTCAAAAGGTATTAGTTTCGTTTTTTAACGATAAATGGTTTTTTCACTTTGACAAAAACATTTTTTTGTGGGATAATTATTTGGTGGAGAAGAATCTGTAGGAGAATAACGTAGTATCCAATGACTCTAGATTTAGAGTATCAGCGTTGTTTTTTGTGTTGTAAGCGCTAGTAAATAACCTAAAGTGGTGCAGGTTTTTTTTTTGAATAAAAGATAACCTGTTTATTTCAAAAAAGTAAAAGCTTAACCTGGTGTTTACTCTTCCAGCGCCAAAAGTATTCCTAATAGTGGGCTTGGCTTGTCTAATACTGTCGTATATCATAAAGAAGAAAGATATCAAAGCTGCTACGCTAAGAAGGTGACCGGCTGATGCTATGGCATGTCATCCGCCAAGAGAATAGGGGTAATCTAATACTCTCCTGGGCTGACCACAGTAACCTAGTCACATCATGGGTACGACGGTCAGTGTTTGTCCTAGTACGTAGTAAGTAAAGTGTATATATGCAAAGATTCTACTATACTTAACTCCGTAAATGGCCGGAAAGTAAAAATAGAACGCACTGAAAATAGCCAGCATTGCAGAACCTGCAAACATTACGTGGAAATGCCCAATAACGTAGAACGTATCATGGAACAATATGTCCATACCCGTATGTGCGACACACATACCTGAGATTCCACCCATTACGAAGAAAAATGCAAAAGTTAATGTAAATATTAAAGGTATCTCCATGACAAAGATACTATTTACGATGGTGACACATCAGTGCATAAGTTTAGTTGCTGCGGGTACGGAAATCATAACTGTTAACGTACTGAAGAGCATTCTCGTTGTATGCGATAGACCTACCATGTACATGTGGTGACCTCAGACCCAAAAACCTAGGAAGGCTATCGTGTACATAGAGTATAATAGGCTAGCCCTAGCGGATACCCTTTTTCTAAAGTAGTAGGACATTATAGTATTAGCAAAACCGAAAACAGGAAGCATGATAATATAGACCTCGGGGTGTCCGAAGAATCAAAACATGTGCTGAAATAGTACGGTGTCTCCACCTCCAGAGTAATCAAAGAAAGAGGTTTGTCAGTGTCTATCTGACAGTAGCATCAAAATACCTATGGCAAGCATGGGGTTTGCAGCTATCATCATTCAAGATGCTGTTATTAATCCTTCGGAGAAGAAAGACCTAGCGTCCCTCATTTTTCTGTTGTTAAGTGTTGAGAGGTATCTGTAGGTTACTAAAAAGTTTGCTGAGCTAACTATCGAGGCGTTAATTGCTAAGAAGACTCCCATTAAACCAATGTCTGTTTTTCCTATTGCTGTGAACCTTGTTCTTGCGGAGAAGGGAGTTACCATTGCTCATCCGGGCAATAAGTCTTTGGCGTTCCTTTCTATAGATCACACATAACCTTCCTCACCAACGAATCTACGGTACAGAGTGTTTTGATGCCTTGCTGCGAGAAGCTTACACCTTCAGGCTTCCCTAGAAAACTTGAGCTGCCTTCAGTTTGCGATTATACGTTGTTGTGTGGAGCTTGTGGCAAACATTTTATGAAATTTTTGTTCTAAGGAGTTTAGGGAGGATCACCTGATGTCTTTTAGATTTGTGCTGTTAGCTGTTAGGTAGTAGAAATTGAAGAAACTGTCTACGGGTGCTACGTGAGAAGCGTATCAGTTGTCAGAATCTTGTAACTTTAAGTTCATTTTGTTTGTGAACTTGCCTAGATAATTCTTATAGTTAGCAGAAAGTAAATCACCATATTGCTCTGAAGCAAATCAGGGCGCCTTTCTGATACCTCTTGCTACTTCTATAAATGAGGTCATTAAGGAGGGGTAAAGTTTATCCCAAATTCCAATGTAGTTACCACACTTGTAATCGTAACTAATTATAGGATTTGTAAACCTAGAAAACCTGAATAGGTTCTCGCTTTCTAGGAATGCGTACTTGCTTTCTACAGAAGAGGCTTGTTGCTTGGAAGCATAAAAGGTCGTGCTGGTAGACATAGCGGGCTCGTAAGCTTTGCTAGCACTGCTGCTTAACACAGAGACTGAAAAGTTTAGTTTGACTAAACTCGCCAAGCTAGACAGAGGAGAGCTTGATAACATACTAGTTAGACTTTGGAAAGGTGAGAGTAGTAAAGCACTCAGTGCTGAAGTTGCTACGGAAAAAGTGTAATACATCGCGTGGGGTGCTGAAGAGGGTAAGTTTACGTCAAAGGCGCCTGAACCGACTTTAGAGCTACTCAAAAAGTCAGTATAATAATTAGAGTACTCTGTTGACCTTGATTTAGCCGAGTTGTTAGTACCAAGCTTGAAAAAGGACATTGTGTCATGTTCCAGGTTGAGGTTGTTATTGGTTTTAAATCTTAAACCTATCATTGAGGAAGAAAGTATTTCCCTGTGATCGGCGGAGTTAACCAGGTCGGAGAAGAACCTACGCTTTAATATACCTTGGAGTTCCCTGATATTAAAACAGTTCATACGTTGGTACCTCCTATCAACACAGACTAACTGCATGAGCATTATTAAACCTCCGGGTAGAAACCAAAAGGCTGCACTGTTTAACCTGGGGAATGCTACATCATGCACTCCTAATTGAGTGGGAAGTAAGAAATTTCCAAAGGCACCGAAAATTAAGGGCATTATCATGTAGAATACCATAATAACACCGTGGGCAGTTGCGATACTTAAGTACTGTAAACTATCACCGGCTAATATTCCTACACCGGGGTAGGCAAATTCAGACCGTATTACAGTAGCTAGACTCATACCGGCGGTTCCAGCAACTAAAACGAAGTTAAAGTAGTTTACCGATATACGTTTATGGTTTGTTGTGTAAATTCAACTATTCAAAGCGTAGCTTGTCCTAGTCTTTAAGAAGTGCATAAATTCAGATATTGATTTTATTAAAATTGAAGAGTTGCTTCAGAAGTTATTACTAGAAAAAATCATTTTGTTGAGTTTGTTTAGAGAAATGGTAGGTAATTCGCTTTGACTCGAGAAGTAAACCGAGTTGAATTCTTTATGAAATCCGAGCTAGAGTCTAGTAAGGATAAAGATCTAAAAAATACGTTTTGCACTAGCAATATTACTAATCCGATACCGAATTCTACAGCGGACAGCACTAAAAAAAAGAAGGTAAGAGACATCAGGTTAATGTTGTCGTAAACTATGCCGATTGAAAGTGTTATGAAGTAAAGGGTAATTCATAGTATTTCGGCAGTAAGTAACAAATGTAGCGCCGAACTAACATTGATACAGATTGAGGACAGGATTAAAACGAAAACAATTATAAATAGATTTATGTCACCAATATACATTTTTTTGTGGCTGGACGCTTGTGCGGCGGGATTGAGCCGTAATGGAGGGTACTAAGCAACTAAGGTATATAAGAAAAGTAGCTCAATTAGTAAGAAACAGACAACCAGGGTTAAAAACTTTACTCAACCGATCCTAGTCAAGTGGTCAAACCTGTATCTTGGGATGGCCCCCCTTATAAAAATTAGGAGGGAGACGGACATCAGAAATTTTATTGACATTACTATGGCTTCTGTGCCAAACGTGTAGGTCAACACAGACAGCATATCGTAGACCCAACTGAATGATAGTGAAAAGAGAGACGACACGTAATCGTAAGCCCACGAAATATAAAAGAAGAGCTTGTTATTTGAAACACTGTTGAAGAATATAAAGATGTTTTCCAATATCATCATTTTTTTGGGATTGAGCTAAGCTTACGCCTTTAAGCCCTCTTAGAAGACACATAGTTATCCTCAACATAGGAACAGCCTACACTGTGAATTTCGAAGATAATTAGGTAAGAAATATATAAACCTAGGCTCACTTTGGCCGCTAGCTCTAGAGTTAAAAATAAGAAGTAGGCGAATTTACCTCATAGCATAAAATATATGAAGTAGAAATCGTATAGGAAATCATTTTCGTCTTCGAGTAAGAAAGACCTGTCATCATGGTTGTCCATGGTAAAGAATATTACGCCATGTAGTGAAAAAAACAGCTCGTTTAAATATTCGTCGTCGTCGAAGTCGCCCACGAATATGTAGTAAGAGTCAAAGAAATCTTCGACGGTGTCGTAAACATTTACTCTAAACATAAGGATATAAAACCTCATGGTAAATGAGAAAAGCCCTAAAAAGTCAGCCCTAAACTGAGAGAATATAAACTTATTGTCCCTGCCTTCCGAAACCGAGGCATCAAGGAACGAAAAGAAATGAACTGAATGTCTAAAGATAAAAAACGAAGTAAGAACCACGAAGAAGTAGAAGAAGAGGGAATCTACGAGTTCTATCATCTCCTCCTGGTCGTCGTCGAACGTCAGCAGCACAGCGACTCAGTAGAACATAAAGAATACCATTGTATGTAACAAGGCTTCGAACTGCATTCTAGTCTCTTTGGATATGTTATTGAAGAAATATTGAAACCTTATTGCATGGTTGCTAAAGTTTATAGATCACCTTAGTGTGTTGCTCAACACAAAGAAATATATTAGGAATCAGACGTACAGGAAAAACAGTATGAAATAAGCATTGCTATCACTGAAAGAATAGTTCAAGTTATTGGAATAAGAATCGAAAACTGCTGCGGGGGAGAAATTAATCTTGGATTCTCCGAAACAAAGAGAAAAGTAATCGCTGAACGCCATCACTAGCTCAGGAGATAGAACCATAACTAAGCTGAAGATGTCTTGATAGTTGGAAGAGAAAAGTGACATCTCTAGTAGATAATTATTGGTAAACTCCAAGTTAAAGTCTAGCATTAGACTGAAGAACAGCGTTTTAAAAGATAACGATGCGCTATTTGACAGTAATAGTATCAAATCTAGTTGGGACATTTTAGTCATTGAGTCTACAAGTAGATGAGTATTCACGAAAAAAGAGTTGTTTAGGAACGATAGGAACGAAAAATCTGATATTATAACGCTAGACATCTTATCCCAGTTTAAGGAGTCCGTAAGTCAGAGTTGGTCAGAGTTTTTGTAAGTTTGAATTCAGGTAGAATCTAAAAAGTTATTAAAGTTATTCATTAGTTGTTAATTAACCCACAATAAAGCGTGCTTAGTAAAATATTTGGGTGCGAAGACACATGGCTCCTGTGAAAGTAGAAATAGCAGTGTTGTCAGACAAACACTTTATATCTAGTCTGGAATAAGAGACTTTGCCGAACGATAAAGATATGGATCTCTTTCTTGAGTTTCCGGCGGCACTGATTTTACCCTTAAGTCTTATCCTTAAGCCTTTACAGCCTATGGACTCAAGCTCCCTTGTGAAAAAGTTATTAAATAGGTAGACCAAGTAACGAAATATAGATCTGGTCTTTCAAAAACTGATACGCTTTATTAGTGATTTTAGTCACCCAGCGAACAAGGTTGCGTCATGGAGATTAAGGGCCGTATGCATAACGTGTAGACTTTCCTCCATAAAGAACCTGTGGCCAAGCCGCTTCTGATAAAAAAGCAACCTGGGTACTCAGGACTTGTATGTGATTACACTACGCTTAGACAAGGAGCTGCTCAAGAAAGGGTAAAATTGCAACAATGACTTTTTCCCTGATAAGGACGAAGCCACGTCAATTAAAGTTTTGTTAAACCAAGTTGATGAACAGGTTGATCCCCCGGCAGGGCTAGTTCTACCAAAATTGTTGTTGAGGCTGGAGGCGGATGACCCTATCATCGACGAGCTAACCTTGGGGCAGAAATATAAGTTCGAGTCGCCCAAAACCCAAAGGTGTTGATTAACATTTGCTGCTACGCCAACATGACGCGCCGCCAATGGACGTATCGCTGAAGTTTTGCTCGTGCTAGATGCGAGTGCGGGGGATAGATTATCAAAAACCAGCCCCGACCTAAAATTAAAGACTTTTGTTAATGCCAACTTGCTGGCTAGTCTGCGCTTTTTGTTTGAAACGTTAAAGACGCTCGAGGTTTTTAGGGGAGTGTAGAATGAGCTGCGACTAGACGAAGCAGCTTTATTGATCAGCAGTATGTTATTTGGCACGGAGTTCAATAAAGAAATAGGCCCGATCCAACGCTGACGCTGGGGCAGCGCTAGTTTTGGTAAGGCATTACAGAGGTTTTTGCTAAGTAACAAGTTCTGTTTTTTAAAGGATTGGTTTATCAAACAAGGATAGCAGGAATCGAACCCACGCATACGGTTTTGAAGACCGTTGTTCTACCATTAAACTATATCCCTAAGTAGCAAAGGGTGTTAGTCTACCATACGATTTACTTTAACCACCTTTTTTAAGATCTTACGCTTTACTCTACCTTTTTTCTTAATTTTCTGGCTTTTGTAAGGATACGCAGCTGAAAAAGTTAAGTTGTTGGTTGATATACTTTGTCCAAGTAGGAGCCTGGGGTTGAGAAGTGAGCCGGCTGCAAAAGGATTTTCTATATTTTTGTCGGACTTTTTCAAAAACTCCGATAAAAGCTCTTTGAGGTATTTTGGGGTTCCTCTCACGAGAAAGTTAACACTAGTTTTTCCCAGAGATAACACACAGTTACGTAAGAACTCAGAGAGCCTTAAATAAGAAGGTTTAGCGACTTTCAACGATTTCTTGAATCCGTAGGCTTTGTTTAATATACCTAGAGATAGCGACAAGAGACTTGTTTGTTTTGGAGTACTAATCCCTTCACCAAGCATTGCAGGGAAAAATTTATTCCTTTTAAAGTTTAGAAGGAGAATTTGACTACTGTTATATGTATTATGTATATTATATGTATTATGTATATTATATGTATTATGTATATTATATGTATTATGTATATTAGTTATACTCTTGTACTTCAATGATTGAGAAAGGTTGGATTCGAACCAACGCGAGTATTACTAACAGATTTACAGTCTGCCGCTTTCGACCGCTCAGCCACTTCCCCAGATGAACTTGATTCCAAGTCAAGGGAGGCTGGCTACATATGCTTTGTTAGTATTCAATGTTGGTGGGTACGTCTGACTCACACACTAAAAGTTTTAGTAGCTCAGTTGGTAGAGCACAAGACTGAAAATCTTGGGGTCGCTGGTTCAAGTCCAGTCTAAAACAGTATTGTCTATTAACTATAAACTTTTTCTGAAATGCTTACTCAATGGTATGAATTATAATTTTATATCACATAAAATACATGAGCGTAAAAACTATAACATTTTCATCAGCTCGAGCAAACTTTACTTTTTGGCCCTTCACGTAAGGTTCTCTTCAATGTTTTACGGGTGTCAGCTGGTAGACATTTTTGGCTACGAGACACCGAAAAATTTCTCATCGGGCCCTTTCCTTGAGAAGAGATCCGCTAATATAATGGCTTACAACTTTCACTCTTTAAGAAATCAAGACAGGATAATAGTTTTCACGCAAAGCGGTGACTCCCCTCTATACTCTATTTCTGAATTATTTTCCGCAGGAAATTGACTAGAAAGAGAAAATCACGAAATGCACGGCGTATCCTTTGTCGGTAAGAAAGACATAAGAAACCTGATGCTGCAATATGGTGACTCATCGATGCCTTTACAAAAGTCATTCCCAACCATAGGACTAAGGGAAATGTTTTACGACCCAGTTAAGGACGTTGTGGTTCAAAACCCAGTCTCGGTGCAAATATAGTATTTTTCTACGAGCTATCGTCTAAAGGTTAGGACATCAAGTTTTCACCTTGAAAATGCAGGTTCGATTCCTGCTAGCTTGAAAATAAGTGACTAAAACTGGAGCAAGCAAACGCCTAAATTTCAGACCCACGAAAAAAAATAAATGCGGCCAGCACATGATCTGTACACTGAAGTTGTCTTTCGAGTCAAACTTTAACCCTGCCAACTTAGAAAACATTAGGCTGTTAAGCAGTACCTACTCTACATCGCAAGCCAAACAGTACAAATTGAAAAGGTTACTACTGAAGCAGTCATATCTGATGATCACCTGACTTCGGGGGCTCAGTTTAAAGAATAAGGTGACCGTAAGTTTTATGCCAGCTAAAAAGTGCCTACCGTTGAGTAAGACGAAGGCTCCAATGGCACATAAAACCTATTCTCAGGAGCAGTTTACTTTCAAGAAGTATAAATATTCTTCGTCAAAAATACCTGTCAAGTTGAAGAGTTTGGGCGCCTTTGCACCGGAAAATTCCTTAAGCGCGTTAACCAGCCTTAGAAGTTTAGACTTCGGGTTGGGCTCCTCTTTCGCTTTTGTTAGTAATGTGACAAAAACATTAGAGGTAAGGCCTTCCAAATTTTTACTACTTTAACTAGTTGCTTAGTCACAAAAAAATCGACTCTCTATTATTAGCACTTGCCATTCCCCCATCTATTGCGATATTACCCCGCGGTTTTTACTTGCGATCAAAGTGGCTCACGCTATCCGCAGCCGTGGCGTTTACTTTTATGATCTACCACTTTACGTACTTACAGTTGCCAGGGCTAATGTGCTCCGTGAGCAATAGCGACCTGTTAAGTTCATTGGCACTGTCGCTATTTAGCTCTTGAGTAATGCACATATTATTGTTTTACTCATTTATACTAGTCGCGGTATCTAGACTACTTGCATTGTTAATAAGGACTTAAAAAAAAAATGTTATTTTTGAACGCCTCAACTTTATTTTGTTTCTCAGGCTTTGCCTTCTTTTTCTATGCGTCACTGATTATTTCTATATTGTTATATGTACTCCCTACTTTAGGTGAAAATCACTTTAATCATTTCTCCTCTTTTAATAACAAGTCCAACTTTTATTATCTAAAAGGTACGAGCTTAGCTTCTTGATTTACACAAGTTTACTTTTTAATAGGCTTGATATTTTCGTACTGCTGTTTTCTAGAAAACTCAATTTGAATGGGCCACGTAGTTTTAACCTCGTTCACTAAGAAAATTATTTTTCTTCTAATAGTAGTATTCTTGTTGTACCTATATTCGTTTTTCTCTTCGGCTTTCTTCTCTAGTAGAGAAATATTCGATTTTTTAATGGTTAAAATTAACAGCCTACTGTGGCTCTACGTACTCTTCTTGTCAAATTCGATACTATCGTCATTCTTTGTTATAGAAGTTTTATCCGCACTGTTATTTTTAATGCTGGTATCCTCATCGTTTTCTAGTCTAACTTACTACTCCAGTTTGGATAACTCAGCGCACCAATTTTTAGGAAACGTAATCCCCTCGACTTTCTTAAAGTCCATAATTTTCTTCTTCTGGGTGTCGTTAATAGCTTCTCTGAATCTATTCGTTTTTACGCTAATAATGTATACCAAGCTATTTTCTTTAGATTGATATCTTTTAGAGCACGCCTTCTTTTACGTCGTGCAAACTTCGTCTTATAGCTCTACCATGCTACTTGGGTTAATGTGGTATATTTTGATCTTTTCAATTTTTACTAAGTGCGGTCTAGCACCGTTTTTCTTCTGAAAGCCGACTTTTTTTAAAGGACTAACGTTTACTTCCATATTTTACTACATTTGCATTTTCTACTTCAGCCTTTTTCTATTTTTCATAAATTTTATAACGAATAACTTCCACTTTATATTCTACTTCTTCCATAACATATTTATCGTTCTGGTCATTCTAGGTTTATTCATGGTACTATTCTTGGTTCTAGAAGCCTTTTACTTGAAAACCTTTTTAGCTATTAGTAGTATATTAAATTCACTAATGCTATTTTTAGCAATGTCAAGCTCCCATGTGGGGGATCTAGCGCTTACACTATAACTATAATTTCTATTTGGCAGTTGTAAAAGGTCCTAAACACAATGGGTTAAAAAACCGATGAATAAAAAATAAATCAAATCTTCTCCTTAAAAAGTCAGTAAACTGCAAATCATTAGCGTCTAAATCCTTAGGAAAAAGCCACTTGTACATTAACTCGCAACAGGGAACATACTCATTACTTGACAAGGTGCTCCTCAACACGGTGCGGGTATAAGCACTAAAAAAATAAATGCTATTTTATAATGATACTATTTTAACTTCGGTCTATTTATACTCTTACATGCTTGTTTACAACTTAACACTAATCCTAGTCTTCTGAGTTCTGTCCAGTGTTTTCATTTCACAAACTAAAACCATAAATTCGTTCTCGGGCTTTAATTTAGCACCTAGCTCAGTGCTCTTGCTCTCAATAAGCCTATTCTCTATAGCGGGCGTCCCGCCTTTCACGGGCTTTCTTGCAAAGTTGTTTGTATTAAACCTGCTCATAAACCAAAAACTTGCGTATTTATACTTCTTACTATTTATACTGTTATTCGTAGGTCTTTACTTCTACGTACAAAATATGAGATTTTTGCACTCCTCCAGTTACGAAAGTCACAAAAATGTTCATTTAAAAGGGCAGGTTCACTTGAGTACCGGTTACGCCTGTTACGCTATACTACTCACTTTTTTCCTAGTCTTCGGTGTTTTCTTCGTGGACGATCTACTATTATTCAACTACTGATTATTCAGTTAGCATACTCTGTAATTGTTATTAAGGCCTCGTAGATTCAATCATAAAGGTATTTTTAAGAGAAGAAGAGTTTGGGGGTCGAAACTACGGTTCAAACCGCTGGTTTTTGGGACTTCCGCACTAATACTAACTCAGAATACGATTCTGACTTCCCAAAAAATGTTTAGAATAAAACTAATTCTAAAAAAAAGCGCTCGTAGAGCAGACAAAACCTCAAGAAAGCTCTGATTCAATGCGTTCCCACACCTACCCTTAAGCAAAAAAATCGTGGGTGCTAGGATGGGTAAAGGTAAAGGTAAGCTAAACTCTTGGTTTACACTAGTTAAGTCTGGCGTTGCGCTATTCGAGGTAAAAAACTTAAGAGAGGGAAGATTTAATTATTTTTCTAAGCAAATTAAGTCTAAACTAGGTGCCGAATGTCTAATAATACACCGTTACGGCGGTTTGAGCAACATTAACTATAACATTTCCAATAAGGCTGAAACTTCTAAGTTCACGCCCTTTAAATAACCCAAGAAAAAACTATTCTCTGATTTGGTTATATATACTACGTATTGTTCAATATATTATTAAGCGTTATTATCCTTTTATGTTTCCGAACGTTAGCAGCTAACTCAGGCAATTTCGATTACACTTATCTAAAAAAAGCCGCAAAGCTCTTTTTGTCTCTTGTTTTGTTTTACCTATTCTCCTCTTTAACCCTTATAAACTACTTGCTAGATTTTTACTACTTATACTCAGTTATAGACACTAATTTTTTAACTTTCATGTTTAGCAGTCAGGAAAGCAGGGTTTTTAGCACCGAGGCAGCTTCAGTATTTAATACTGAGGTTTACGTCTACCCCTTTATCTACGTATTCGTTTTAGTAACATCACTTTCTATAGTTTTCTGCCTTACGTACAATTTTGATGAGTTAAGCAGTTTTATGTTTTACTGTATGATAATACTACTGGCTGGTTATTCACTTTTCTTTACAGACTCTTTCGTAATATTCTTCTTCTCGTACGAGATGTTATTGGTACCTTCTTTCTTCATACTTTATAAGTTCGCAAAGACGAGAAGGGCTGTGGAGGCTGCTTATCTAATGTTCTTCTGAACACAATTTGGGGCTTTGTTTTTAATCATAGCCCTAATATATCTATTCTTTATATCGGGTAGCTCAACGTTTTTTAACGTCAGCAACTTATATTTCTCCGAGTTTGAAGTCAACTTCATATTCATATGCTTAATTTTCGGCTTCGGAGTGAAGCTTCCCATATGGCCTTTTTACGGGTGGTTACCCAAAGCTCACGTTGAGGCCTCAACCAACTTCTCTATCTTTTTAAGTGGAGTACTCGTGAAGTTTGCCTTCTTCGGGTTAATGAAATTCCTCATGATAATTAACTTGGAACCGACCTTCATCTATGTTTACCCCTTTTTGTTTATTGGTATAGTAGACGCAGTGTTTAAACTGTTCTATCAAATCGACTTAAAAAAGTTAGTTGCGTATTCGACGGTAGTGGAGATGCATTGACTTACTATTTGCGTCGTTAGCGGCCAGTCTAATTTACTACTAGCGAGTTTTTGTATGCTTATTGCGCATGCTCTATTGTCCACTAACTCCTTTTTACTAGTTGACGCAATAGCCCGTAGGTTTAAAACGAGGCTAATAACTGAGTTTGGTGGCTTAAACTTTTTATGTCCTAAACTATTTTTCGCCTCGCTTGTGAACTTGTTAATATTTCTGGGTTTCCCAGGTTCTATATTCTTCGTATCCGAATTTTTATTTTTTTCGTTTTTCGTAGATTTGTTCCCCCTTCTAGCTATAACCCTACTTCTGTTTTTATACCTTCTAGGACCCACGTTCTTTTTCAGGTCGTGGGTGAATCTACTGTTCGGTTTTTCTACGCAACTGTTTAATAGGATTCCTGCAGACCTATCTAGCAGGGAACTAGTGCTGTTCATGGGTATACCGGCTCTCATGTATTGATTGGGTATCTCGTGACAAGCTTTCGTAGTATAAGCAGAAATTAAGTTAAGCAAATATATAATTGGCAACGCTAAAACAGTCATTCAAAAAAAAGGATATCGGCTTAAAACCCGGCCCAAAATACTCTAACTCTTCCGGCTCAAGAACCCCTATACTTAAAAACTGCCCCCAAGTAAAAGGCATAGTCACTAGGGTGGTAACCATGTCACCTAAAAAACCAAACTCGGCAATCAGGCATGTAGCCAAAGTTGATTTAAGCAATGGCCTGCGCTTAACTGCTCGCTTACCAGGTAAAGGTTACTTGTGTGCAAAGTACAACAGAATTCTCGTTCGTGGGGGTAGGGCTAACGACCTGCCAGGCGTAGGCTACTCTGCAGTTAGGGGCGTGTACGATTTTTCCCCAGTCGTCGGTAAAAAAAAAGCCAGGTCGAGATATGGAGTAAGTCGACCGTCGGGGTACACTACTTTTGTAAGAAGGTCGCTCCGAAAATAATTTTACACAATAAAATGAAAGTTGAATGATTAACTTCTCGAACTCTAACATTAATCAGTTGAGCTAGGGCCGGGTCGCTTTGACCCCTAACCTTTGGGTTAGCTTGTTGTGCCGTAGAAATGATGCATTCCGCAGTTAGTAGATACGATTGAGACAGGTTTGGGGTCGTATTAAGGCCCTCGCCTAGACACTCCGATCTTATTATCGTAGCAGGAACTTTAACTAATAAAATGGCCCCGTCCATACGTAGATTATATGAACAAATGACTGAACCTAGGTGGGTTTTGTCAATGGGCAGCTGCGCAAATGGCGGTGGTTATTATCACTATTC